>Ga0210051_1002890_pt1 | contig 17235 bp, 9 predicted proteins | sample CryGey092014_all_FD_185464 | JGI IMG/M metagenome (GOLD analysis project Ga0210051, IMG submission 185464) | Groundwater microbial communities from aquifer - Crystal Geyser CG23_combo_of_CG06-09_8/20/14_all (SPAdes) (version 2) | ecosystem: Environmental > Aquatic > Deep subsurface > Groundwater ... | reverse complement strand
CCGCCGCAGGCGGGTGATCAGAGGTGGGTCAATTTTCAGCGGGAAAAGTGGGTCAGTTTTCGGTGGTAATTAACAGCAGCCTCCTAAAGCTGCCTGGACAAGGGTGAGCTTGATCGCCCCACTGTGATTCCTCGTATTGGTCTCCCGACGAATGGGACGACCAAGCTCAACTTATTGGCTCCCTTAGTTAAGCCTTCCGGATTTGCACCGTTAGAAATCTACCTTACCAGACACGTTGAGAACGAGTGCTGAATTCTTGTCTCCGCCCTTTATTTTTGTGGTAATGCTTTGCGCTTCCAGGGCGATAGAGAAACCGTTACCGAAGGGGAAAATCAAGTCACCGTAAATAACCGTGTTTTGTTCGGTGGCACCGGGCGACAGGTTGTCGGTTTGGTTCTTATCCATACCGAATCCCGCTACCATGTTCAAGTTGTCGAAGGGTTTGGAAATGGCATTAACCCACAGGCACAGGCTTTTTTTGTCATTATTCCTGGAGCCATTGCCCGAGATGCTGAACAGGTTGGCGTTGAGTAGATTTTTGCCCACGTTGACTTCACCTTTCAGTGCTAACAGCGGATTGAAGGGCAGGTCAAAATCTAAACCAAGCCCGGTAGTGTTATATTCGTCATCCCCTACGTCTGGATTTGGATCGTAGGAGGCGTGAACGAAGTAAACACCAACCACGCCTTTCTTCAGCAACTTGGCGGATAGACGGCCCTGGATCATGGGTAGGGTAGCATAGTTGTCTGCACCCAAACCGACAGCCTCTTTTGACCCTTCACAAAATGCCAGTTGCACCATCGGCGCTAAGCTTTCCATCGGTATTTTGTAGAGTAACTGAATCTGGCCGCGGCGAAAACCCAGGTTGCCAGCATACCACATATTTCCGTTAGTGTTGTTGGTAGTGGCATTGTTGGGGGAGAATATATCCCACTGTTGTCCGAAACGTAGTTCAAAGTTCCCGGCTGCCATCCAGGCGTAAGCCAGGCGTATGCGGGGCTTGGCATTGGCATCAAATCCCTCCCCGAAGAAATCCAATTCCAGCGTTCCACCGACTTTGACATTGTCGCCTGTGCTACCTTTCAGGCCAAAACGGGTATGCATGGCCGTAAATCCCAGCGCGGCAGTGTCCGCGCCACTGGCACGTTGCGCTGCTGATAGGTTGGGTTTATCAAAAGAAAGGACGCCCTTAGTGGCATAGACCATATCACCCTTGATAAATCCATAGGGCTTAAGCTCTAAACCACCAGCTATGGCCGTCGGGACAACTAGAAAACTTGCCAAGATCAGCAGTAACGAAAAGACTCCTAGTGATTTCATAAATCCTCCTGCTAAGTTAAATGGGTCTTCTCCCAACTGAGTGGGTAGAATTCAGGTGAAAAAGTGAAAAGCGTGTAGGAATGACAAGGCGTTTGGGTTTTAAGTATGCTCAAGTTTTTGTATCTTGAACAATGCATAAACGCAAGCGCCTCCTCGATGCCTAATGCAAGCCGGAAAACAAAATCTCGCTCGGCTTCGCTGAAGGTCTCAACAACAAGATCCGGGTCATCCAGCGTCGAGCTTACGGACTGCGCAATGAGGGGTATCTCAGGTTGAAGGTCCTGACATCCACCCTCGATCACCTATGAACCCCAAAAACAGCTGAATCTTACCCACTCGATGTGGAGAAGACCCAGTTAAATAATAGTGGCGTGATTTGAAATTCTGAATACGGATTGCAACACAGGATCCTACTTCGAAGCGGGAGTCTTTGTCTGTCAATCTTCAATGTATCCTCCTTTCTCAGTTGGTTAATCACGTTTCTTGCTTTGTCCAAGGCATCAAAAATGATGGTGCAGGAAAAAAGTCCCCCCTACCGCGACAAGGGGCCTCTGGATTTGATTTAAGGTGCCGGTGGAGAAAGCCTGAACCCCCAGGGCCAGAACTATCCCCCCAACAAACTACGCCATTGCTTCATTTAAATTCACCCAGCTTGTTTCCATCCTCTTTCACGCCACTTGAAGACTAGGCCCAGGATCCCCAAAGCCAGGGTAGTGGGAGAAAGAATCCTGTTCCAGCCAAAATGGTAGGTTCTTTCTTCCCTCAAACCCATCTGGAACTGAGCTTCGGCTTCGTGTAACAAGTAAATCCAACGCACGTCGTCAATGTCCAACAGTTGGGCACTAGGATGGGCGACTTTGATCTCCTTCAGCCGCTGGTTGGCCTGAGCCAGAATCTGATCACGATCGCCAAAAGTCAGGGCCCCAGTAGGGCAGGCTTTGACACAGGCAGGCACCAGGCCATTGGCAATACGGTCCTTGCAGAAGGTGCATTTGACCCATTGCATAGTAACCGAATTTCGGCGTGGAATACCGTAGGGGCAAGCTTCCTTCAAATCCATATTGCCCAATTCCTTGGTCTTCTCCGTGTAAAAAACCGCACCATTTTCATCCACCACAATAGCGTCTTTAACTATGTCATCAGCCGAATACTTACAAGGTGGATCTACACAGTGATGGCACTGGTCCTTGAAGAAATTCCATTTCACCTGGCCATTTCCTTCCACTTCCTTAAAACGAACCAGAGTATACGTGAAGGCCGATAGATCAGGTGGGTTTTGATAGGAGCCCCAATTGACGGTCTGTTCTCCCGGTAATTGGTTCCATTGCTTACAGGCCACCTGGCATCCCCGGCAACCGATGCATTTGGAGAGATCCACTAAAACGGATTTGCCTTTCATAATGTCACACCTCCTTTCTGACGTCTACCAGGAAAGCCTTGGATTCCTGAATCATGGTGTTTCCATCGCCGATATTCGGTACTAAGGTATTGGCGCTATCACCCGTGGCCAGTCCCATAAAGCCGAAACACCATGGTAACCCCACCTCATGAATGATATTGCCCCCAATATTAAAGGGCTTGTATCTTGAAGTGACCATGGCCACTGCCCGAACTTTGCCTCGAGCCGATTCCACGACGCACCACTCGCCATTTTTGATGCCCAACTCCTTGGCCAACTCCTTACTCATCTCCACGAACATATTGGGTTGCATTTCCACTAGCCACGGCATCTGGCGGGTCATGGCGCCCGTCTGCCAATGTTCGCTGAGACGATAGGTAGTGCCTACAAAAGGATAGCGGGGATCACCTACCTGAGCAAACTTATCCATATCGCTACCCACAAGGTCCCAACGCTTGGAAGTGGGATTGAAAAGGACGCTGGACATCATATTTTTGACCGGGCATTCCAGCGGCTCGTAATGTTCCGGAAACGGGCCGTCAGCCAGATCTGGCCCAAAGATTCGGGCAAAGCCTTCAGACCTCATGATGAACGGATACCTGGTTTCGGCCTCATTGACCATGGGAGGCCAGCCGCCATCCGGAATATCGCCAACCCAGGCGCCTTTGCCTTCATTGGATGTGGCATCCCAACGGATAACCGGATGCTCTTTGTCCAAGGGCTGACCAGTTTTATCCACCGAAGCCCGGTTATAAATAATTCTTCGGTTCAACGGCCAGCACCAGGCCCATTTAGAATAGAGACCGATGCCGGAAGTATCTTTGGTATCCCGTCGGGCCGCCATATTGCCATCCTCGGTGTAACTGGCGCAGTAGATCCAGTTGCCCGAAGAGGTGCTACCATCGTCCATCAGCTTGGCAAACGAAAGCAGAAGTTTTCCCGTCTTCAAGTCGTAGCCATTGATCTCCTTGGCCACCGCATGAATGTCTACCTTGCCATTCTTAGCATAATCCCATTTCAGCTTGGTTATGGGTTCTGGAAAGGCACCGCCCTTCGTCTCGTACAGTTTTTTCACCCGCAGGTACAGCTCATGAATGATTTCGCCATCGGGTTTGGCTTGGCCGGGTGAATCGACGGCTTTGTAGCGCCATTGCATCCAGCGCCCACTGTTGGTGATACTCCCCTCTTTCTCCATGGAAGCGGCACAGGGAAGCAAGAATACCTCGGTCTTGATCTTCTCGGGATTCACACCCGGTCGCTTCCAGAAAGCGCCCGTCTCAGTCTCCCAGAGATTTACATTCACCATCCAGTCCAGTTTACCCAGAGCTTCGCGAGTCATCTCTGCATTGGGCCCACTACAGGCTGGGTTCTGGCCCCAGGCAAAGAAGCCTTTAAATTTCCCAGCATACATAGCCTCAAACAGAGAAATCCAGGAGCAATCCTCGCCGTCATCCAATTTAGGCAAGTACTGATAGCCAAACTCATTGGCTGGTTGGGCATGGTCATCATACAGGGCCTTGAGCAGGCTTACCGAATATTTCGCATAATTGCCCCACCAGTTAGCACTCTTAGGATCACTGGCTTTGGGAGTGTACTTCTCGTTGTAAGCCTTCAAGGTAACATCTGAGGCGCGGGGATTTTTTAAGTATCCTGGTAGAATGTGGAACAACAAGGCATGATCCGTAGAGCCTTGCACATTGGACTCTCCTCTCATTGCATTCACCCCACCGCCTGCGATGCCGATATTCCCCAGAAGCAACTGTACAATAGACATTGCTCGAATATTCTGGGTGCCCACGGTATGCTGGGTCCAGCCCATAGCATACATAACAGTACCGGCCTTGCCCGGTTGCCCGGTAGCCGAATAGGCCTTGTATACTTTCAATAACTTCTGCTTTGGCGTACCGGTAATAGCGGAAACTTTATCCAGATCATAGCGAGAAAAATGTTTCTTGAGCAATTGAAACACGCACTGGGGGTCTTGCAAGGTTTTATCCCGCTTGGGGAATCCCTTTTCATCCACCTGATACTGCCAGGTGGCTTTGTCGTATTTTCGTTTGGGCTTGTCGTAGCCGGAGAAGAGGCCATCCTCAAATCCGAATTTTTCGTTGATCAAAAACGAGGCATTGGTGTATTCCACCACATAGTCTTTGTGGTAGAGATTGTTGTCCAAAATATACTTGATCATGCCGCCCAAGAAGGCGATATCGGTTCCGGAACGCAATGGCGCGTAGATATGCGCTTTGGAAGAGGTACGAGTAAATCGGGGATCAACGCTGATGAGGGTAGCACCACGTTCTATGGCTTTGGTCACCCATTTAAAAGAGATAGGGAAAGTTTCAGCAGGATTACTCCCCATGATCAAAATACAATCGCTATTCCTAATATCGATCCAGTGATTGGTCATGGCACCTCGGCCAAACGACTCTCCCAGAGCCGCAACAGTCGATGAGTGACATACACGCGCCTGGTGTTCGATATACACCAGGCCCAAAGAACGCAAAAACTTCTGGTACAGCCAGCACTCCTCATTGTCCATGGCCGCGCTTCCCAGAGACGCTAGACCATCAGTGCGATTGAGCACCTCGCCTTTGGCGTTCTTAGCCGTAAAGGTAGCGTCTCTGGCCATTTTGATACGTTTAGCAATCTCATCCAACGCCCAGTCCCAGGACTTCTCCTCCCACTGGTCACTGTAAGGCGCTCGGTACATGACCTTGGTGATTCGCCGATCATTATTGGCCAACTGATAGAGCGCACTCCCTTTGCTACACTGCGAACCCTGATTGATGGGGTGATCCGGATCCCCCTCGATATTGATCACCTTCCCTTCTTTGACCGATACAATTTGGCCACAGCCCACCGCACAGTAGGGACAGATGGTCGTGCTCTCCTGGGCGTATTTGATTCTCAGTTCTTCCTCAGAGGTTTTGGCAGGCCAGCTATCCCACCCGAAGCGACTTAGCATCGCTCCAGAGGTCATTGCGCTGGAAACCTTGATGAATCCTCGTCGTGAAATATTCATGTGTCTCGTTGGCCTCCTTTCTTGAAATCAAGTAAGGTAGCCTTAACCGGAATTTCTTTCTCCTCAAAGCCACCACTGTCCATTCTGATACCCCTCTTTCTCCGCCGCAATATCTAGCTCACAAGTAGTCAGATCTTCAGCTCGCATCTGAATTTCTCTTTTTTCGGGCAGCCTCCTTTCATCAATGGTTTTGAGATACTTCTTGCAATTTTCACAGACATCCACCCGATAAGGGCTTTCTTCCTCCACAAAGAAGTAACTCAGGCGGTTATGGTCCTTGTTGGAACAGAAAGGACAATGAATTCGCTGAAAAGCCCATTCGGAATTGCAAAAGGAACACCAGAGGATTCTCTTGCCCGTTTCTTGTTCTAATCTTGCCATGCCAGGTGGGTTACCGCAAATCGGACAGTAGCCTCTGAGCCACTGTTCATCACTGATCTTATTCTGCAAACCGTGAGCATAGGATTCGAGGAGGGGATTGGCTAACATCCTGGCCAAGAATAGAAGGAATCCCTTTTTTACGTTGAGTTCCGCAGAGACAGTTTGAAAAAATTCCTGATCACCGGAAACCACTTTTAGAACCAATTTTTCCAGGTCCAGGTGGTATTTATCCCTGGCCGATTTTAAATTGATAATGTCCGATTTATTTTCCCCCTGGTATCTTTCCATCGTAGCTAAAAGGTCCTGAAATAAACCTTTCAGGAAGTCGTTATTCAATTTCACTTGTTCAAAATCCAGGATAGGCCGTCCCTCAGATAAACGTTGCTGGACGTCAAAAGATTGAATTTGACGGTTTATATTTTTTTGGCTAACTCGTCTTAGATTTGTGAACTGGGCTTTTAGAATATCTTCATAAAAGTTAAGATACTCAGTCGAAAGCTTTCCGTCTTTTCTTAATCGGTCAATCTGTCTGTTTATGAAGTCGATATTGGTCATATCATTCAATGCCCTAAACATGGGTTAATTTATCAGAGTTCAGTTCCGGCTGAAAAAAAATAATCACAACCGATCTAAAGACACAGTTCTGGTTCGCTCCGAAACAAGCACCGTGGCCAGAACCGCTATTTTAATGCAGTTTCCCTCGCCTCCATTACTCCAATAATCCATCCATCCAATTCTTGCTATTCGCGAACAACGGAAGAATAACACCATTCATTCTTGAAATCAATTTATGCGCCAATCATGAGTATAGACATTCATTCTCTTTCCGCGAGCGAAGCCGACCATAGTTAATCCAAATTCATCTGCCAGTTTGATGGCAGCACTGGTAGGAGCCGTTCTGGAAACCAGGATGGGCATACCTGCTCGAGCCACTTTTAACACAATTTCTGAGGACATCCGGCCGCTGGTCAAAACAATTTTATCAGCGGTAGTTATTTGGTTTAACAAACATTCACCGATGATCTTGTCCACCGCATTATGTCTGCCTATGTCCTCCCGAAAGAGGATGATCTCCTCACCCTGACCCAGGGCACAACTGTGTATTCCGCCAGTAGATTCAAACAAAGACGATGCCACCTGCAAGCTGGTCATGAGCCGGGATATGGCCTCTGCATCAATTCTCAGATCACTTCGCATAGCAGGATTCGGTAAAAAATCCCTTTGTCGGTTAAACATGATCCCCCTGGCGCAACCAGAGGTGACCGTCCTTCCCTTTATGAAATTTTCGTCAATCTGAAAATCCTTCGCTAATCTGACCCAAACGATTCCTTTGCTCTGGTTGAGAATCAAACTCTCTATCTCCTCTCTGCTCTGCAAAAAGCCTTCTGAAAAGAGAAAGCCTACCGCCAGCGCTTTCTGGCGATCCGGTGAACAAAGCAGGGTCACCAATTCTTTATCGTTAACGAAAATAGTTAAAGAGCTTTCCTTAATGACCACATCGTTTTTGCTGAGCCGCTCACCCCCACGGATTCCGAGGATTTCAAAGGTTTCAGTCAGTTCGGTCATTCAGGGATTGGGCTGCTAAATTTCTTTCGGCTCTTTCTAAATCCTGTGGCGTATTAATATTGAAAAAAGCCTTTTGCTCAGGATCAAATTGTTTAAAACCTTCCCAGTTAATCTTTTTTACCCTCACTTGGTCAAAAAATGAACGTACGCGCAAATCACCGCTGGCTAATTGCTCAGCAATAGGTTTCAAACAATTTTGGGAGTAAATGGCGCAAAGGGGTTCTAAAAGTCCATTGCGTTCAGGGATGATGATATCATACCCATCGACCTGAGCCTTGAGATAATGGATGATGTCCCTGGTAATAAAAGGCATATCACACGCTACTACAAAATTATAAAAACTTCCCGAGGCCGTTAACCCCGCATGAATGCCTCCCAGTGGACCATTGTGGACAAAAATATCACTGACAACTTTGGGTCCCAGGTGGAGATATTTTCCTCTATCATTAGCCACTATTGTGACCTCATCAAATTCTTTGCTTAATATCTGGATGGTGTTTTCAATAATGGCGCGTGAGTCGAGTTTGATGAAGGACTTGGTGGTAGAGATTCGGCTGTTGTTTCCCCCCGCGAGGATGATCGCATTCATTTCGCACAAATCCTCTCACGTATCGGATTGGCTGATTCAGTTAAAGGGTGAACAAAAATGACCAAAAAGTTAGCAAAAAATAACTAAGATTTGGCAATTTGTCAAGTCAAATTTTAGCTTTCTGGAATTGAAAGGATGATTTATTCCGGTTGAAACCCCGTTTATTGATTGTTATTTTCAGATCGAGGGTCCTTTGTCAGGGGCCATCATATTCCCCAGGCAGGGCCAGAACGATTCTCCATCTGTTGCCTTGCTTGAACGATAGTATAATAGTGACTCCGATTGAGGGAGTCAAGCGATCATGGTTCAGGGCGGTCGGATCATGTTAAGCGTCCTGTGGTTGAGGGGGTTAAGCGTTGTCCGGTTCGGGTGCAAGCTTTTTCCTGTATGACTGACCTTTTATGACGACTTGGTGTGATGTGTGCGCTAGGCGCGCCAAGGCGGCCAAGCCGGTCGAGGATCGCATTGGCGATGAAGAGGATCGGGGAAGAGCTTGGGCCAGGTGAGTCTTGCCGGTTCCGGTAGGGCCGAGAAGGAAGACACCCTTGAACTGGATGTAGAGGTCGGGATGGACTGAGGCTTCCTTCCACTCGGGCTTAACGAAGTGGCGAGCCACGCCGCAGGCCAACGGCCCGCCGTAGGCAGGCATGTGCGAGACATTGAAGTTTAGCCCGAAGATGTGCGATCCGCCTCAGGCCAACGGCCCGCCATAGGCAGGCACGAGCGAGACATTGAAGTTTAGTCCAAAGATGTGCGATCCGCCTCAGGCCGGCGGCCCGCCGTAGGCAGGCCTGCCCGCCGCAGGCAGGCGGACGGAGCGAACGAGCACATCGAAGGGCGTAGCTCGACAGAGTTCGTTCGACAGAATCCGTCGGAATCGGCGATCGGAATCGACGATCGGAGTCTGACCTGCCCGCCGCAGGCAGGCAACCAGTGCCGAGGGGAGCGCTCCGCGAATGTCCGAACATCGGGACTCGGGTTTGCGAACTTGCTTGGACGGGCAAGTAAACTTCCACGGACAACTGAGTCAGACGAAGCGTAAGCGAAGTCGCAAGCCTGAAGTTAGGCGAACCTTTTTACAAAATATTTTATAAGTATTTTTCATAAACCTTTCTAAAATGGTAACCATAAATCGCATAGGTTAATGCCAATGGGAAAAGACGCGGTCGTTTAAAAAAAGCCCAAAAAAAGAGTTTCCAATAATAAACCCTTGCTTTATCTTTTATGCCAAGAAACCATAGGGATTTAAAGAATGCACCGGAATAACCGAAATGGAAACGAATGTAACCGAAGTGAAAATGCAACTTTTTTAGTGGCTTATATTCTTTTAAAAATCCCTTAACGCGTTCGTAATAAGATTTAGGGGAGTAGATTCCGTCGATAATTCTTTTATAGCCATTAATGAGTATTTCATAATTCATTTTAGGGATAAAGTTTATCGAAAAGTCAGTATTATCTCCAGAAGGATTCTTTAGCAATCTATTCTCCTTTTTAAGACGTTGGTAAAGTTTTGTACCACGAGGAGCATTTAATAAGCCAACCATTGCAGTAACAATTTTGCTTTTTTGAATAAACTCGATTTGTCTTTCAAAAATTGAGAACGGATCATTATCAAATCCAACAATAAATCCTCCCTCCACCTGCAAACCAAACGTCTGAATTTTTTTAACGCAACCAATTAAATCACGATTCTTATTCTGAAACTTACTGCATTCTTCTAAACTCTCCTCATTCGGAGTTTCAATACCAACAAAAACTGTATGAAATCCTGCTTGAACCATCAATCGCATAAGTTCTTCATCATCAGAAAGATTTATAGATGCCTGGGTGGTAAATACGAAAGGATATCTTCTTTGCTTCATCCATTTAGCAAGAGCGGGTAAAACCTCATTTTTCAACTTTGCTTTATTCCCGATGAAATTATCATCAACAAAGAATACTCCACCCCCCCAGCCTTGTAAATACAGACTCTCCAACTCTGCTAATATCTGATCCTTATCCTTTGTTCGTGGTTTGTGTCCATAGAGCAAGGTAATATCACAGAATTCACAATTAAAGGGGCAACCTCTAGAATACTGAATATTCATTGTAGCATATTTTTTCATATTGACAAGTTCCCAGCTCGGGATAGGTGTCTTCTTTATATCTGCCCATTGGGAAGATGTGTAAACTCCGTTAGAGATAGGTTGTTGTGGGCGACCGTTATCCTGCCTATCGGGGTTATCTCTAACGGAGTAAATATGTTTAGCACACCCATTCTCTAAATCTTCCAAAAATAATGGGAGTGTAATCTCGGCCTCATTGAGTACCAGATGGTCTGCTTCCTCAAACTCGTCATGGTTACTTGTGAAGAGAGGTCCACCAGCTACAATTTTAATACCCATTTTTTTACATCGGCTGATGATTCCTTTTACAGATTCTTTTTGGATAGCCATAGCACTGATAAAAACAAAATCAGCCCACTTGAGGTCTTTGTCCTTCAGGGAAGTCACATTCATGTCTACGAGTTTTTTGTCCCATTCTTTAGGAAGTATCGAGGCTACAGTCAATAATCCAAGAGGCGGGTTACCCGCTTTTTTGGAGATAAATTTCAACGCATATTTAAAGCTCCAAAACGTCTCCGGAAACTTTGGATAAACGAGAAGTATCTTCACCCCATCGGAGACTTTCCGCAAATTAGGCATTGAGAGCAACCTCGAAAGTCGTCAGTAGCGCCTTTTCCGTTTCCGGCATTGGAAATTCTTCAAGATAGAGTTCAGTTGCCTCTCTGAGATTTACCAGAGCCTCTTCAACCGTTGCGCCTTGACTGACTGTGCCAACCTCCGGACATTCAGCCACATACATATCTTCTTCTCGATGAAGAACTGCTGTGAATGTTCTAACGCTCATTGAACCTCCTTTTTCGGGTAATATAGCAAAAATCTCGTTCGGGTGCCGTGTACTGGATTGACGCCCGAGGGTGCGTCTATCATGCCCCTTGGGTTGGATAAAGGCACCATGATGTGCAGGTGCATTTATTTCACCCTTGGCTTCACCCCCTTCGTCGGCTTTGAGATTGTGATCTGGTCAATTAGGCTCCGAATCGCTGCAATGCTCTGCTTTGTCACATGTGTATAGATCTCGGTCGTCTTGGAGCTGGTATGGCCCACCAGCCCTGGATGAACCGCAAGTCAATCTCCCAGCCTCCAAGGCGGGCACAAAAAAGGAAGAAGCGAGTGAATGCTTACCCGCTTTCTCAAATGCGCCTTCTCCACCGCGCGCTCGAAAACCTTCTGCACACGCCGGACTGCTATTGGCTGTCCATCATCCTGCCCTTCGAACGGCCACTTCTTCGGCGGATAGTCGCGCCAGTAGTCTCGCAGAGCGGCGAGCAAACCATCAGAGAGCAGTGAGACAGTCTCCCTTGTCTCGGATTTAGAACCCGCATGCCCAAGCACGAAGTGGCCGGAGTTTGTAGAGAGAACTTAGCAAAAACTCACGCCTAAATCGGATTTAAGGGCGTCAGCGGTAGAACTCCCGCTGCTCAAGGCGAAGCTGCTCTTCAAACAATGAATAGAGAACGATTGCCGACGCCTCCGCTCCCGAGAACCGCGGCGGGTGCGGCAGACGCTCCTCGTTTCGATTGGCTCAGCTTCCCTTCGGCCCGCCCGACTCGCCGTCGGTCTTCTTCGGGCTCCAGGAAGCGAGACGTTCGTAACGCTTCCAGCGGTTCTGTACGTCGGCCTTAGCCCGCTTTAGCAGCAGCTTCGCGGCTTCGGGGTTGCTCTTCGTCAGCATCTTGAAGCGGTTTTCCGAATAGACATAATCCTCGAGCCGGAGCTTCGGAGCGCGCGAATCAAGCTGCAACGGGTTTTCGCCTTGTGCTGCACGTTCTGGATTGTACCGGTAGAGGAGCCATTGTCCCGATTCAACCGCCGCCTTCTGATGCTGCAGCCCCTCCTCGAGCTCAAACCCCTGCTCGATGCAGTGACTGTATGCGATGATGATCGACGGGCCGTTGTAGGCTTCGGCTTCCAGGAATGACTTGAGCGTCTGTTCGTCCCGTGCTCCCATGGCGACCTGCGCGACGTAGACATTGCCGTAGTTCATCGCCATCATCCCGAGGTCCTTCTTTGAGGTCGGCTTGCCTCCCGCGGCGAACTTTGCCACGGCGCCGACCGGTGTGGACTTCGACATCTGTCCGCCGGTGTTGGAGTACACCTCCGTATCGAGGACGAGGATGTTGACGTTCCGTCCGCTCGCGAGGACGTGGTCTAGCCCGCCGTATCCGATGTCGTAGGCCCATCCGTCTCCGCCGACGATCCAGACGCTCTTCTTCACGAGCATGTCGGCGACGCTGAGGAGCTGTTTCACATCGGGGGAGTCGATGCCTTCAAGTTTCTTCTTAAGCTCCGCCACGCGGCCCCGCTGCTCGTAGATATCTGCTTCGTCCTTCTGCGGTCCGGTGGCGATAGCGTTCGCGAGGTCCTCTCCGATCGTCCCGGCAAGCTTCTTCACGAGCTCCATCGCATACTCTTTCTGCTTGTCGATGGAGATGCGGAAGCCGAGCCCGAACTCCGCGTTGTCCTCGAAGAGGGAGTTCGACCAGGCCGGTCCGCGCCCTTCGGCGTTCTGTGCCCACGGCGTCGTGGGCAGGTTTCCGCCATAGATTGACGAGCACCCGGTCGCGTTCGCAACAATCGCCCGGTCACCGAAAAGCTGAGTCATAAGCTTCAAGTAAGGGGTTTCACCGCACCCGGCACACGCGCCGGAGAACTCGAAAAGCGGCTCCTGAACCTGCTGCTGGCGGATAGTGTTGACCTTGATGTTGCGGCGGTCCATCTCCGGAATCTTGAGGAAGAAGTCCCAGTTCTCCCGCTCGGTCACGCGCAAAGGGGGCTGCGGCGCCATGTTGAGGGCCTTGAGCCGCGTGACCGACTTGTTCTTTACCGGGCACACATCCACACAGAGGGTGCATCCCGTGCAGTCCTCAGGGGCGACCTGGATTGTGTATTTCATGCCCGTCCACTCGCGGTCCTTCGATTCCATCCACTTGAATGTTGCGGGAGCGCCCTCGAGATACTTCGGATCGTACACCTTGATGCGGATGACGCCGTGCGGACACACCATGGCGCACTTGCCGCACTGGATGCAGATTTTCTCATCCCAAACCGGGATCTCGAGCGCGATGTTCCTCTTCTCCCACTTCGCGGTCGCGGTCGGGAACGTTCCGTCGGCTGAGAACGCGCTCACCGGAAGACCGTCGCCGCGCCCGGCGATGATCTCGCCGAGGGTCTCACGGACGAACGCCGGGGCTTCCGTCGGAACCGGAGGAGGCATCTCAATCGCGCTCGTGACCTTGTCGGGTACCTTCACCTCGTAGAGATGCGAGAGCGTTTGGTCGACCGCCTTTAGATTCATCGCGACAATCTCGTCTCCCTTGCGGCCGTACGTCTTCCTGATCGAGTTCTTGATGGCCTCGATCGCCTCCTCCTTCGGGAGGAGGCCAGTGATCGCGAAGAAGCAAACCTGCATGACGGTGTTGATGCGTCCGCCCATACCGCTTTCCTTCGCCACCTTGACGGCATCGATGACAAAGAACTTCAGCTTCTTCGCGACGAGCTGCTCTTGCATCATCCGCGGGAGATGGTCCCACACTTCTTCGGGCCCGTACGGAGCGTTAAGGAGGAATGTCCCACCGTCCACGAGGTCGCTCAGCATGTCGTACCGCTCAAGGAAGACCGGCTGGTGACAGCCGACGAAGTTCGCCTTCGAGACACGGTAGGTGGAGCGAATCTTCCCGGGACCGAAGCGCAGGTGGGACACGGTGACAGTGCCTGACTTCTTCGAGTCATAGACGAAGTAGCCCTGCGCATCGTTGTCCGTGTTTTCGCCGATAATCTTGATGGAATTCTTATTCGCGCCGACGGTGCCGTCTGCGCCGAGGCCGTAGAAGAGGGCCCGGATCACGCTTTCCGGTTCGGTCGAGAACGACGGGTCGTACGGAAGGCTCGTCTGGAACACGTCGTCGTTGATGCCGATCGTGAAATGCTTCTTCGGCGCCGCGAGAGCCAGGTTGTCGAACACACCTTTCACCATCGCCGGCGTGAACTCCTTCGAGGAAAGACCGTAGCGTCCGCCGGCAACCTTCACGCAGTCTTTCAGCGAACCCCATCCGTTTTCCTTCGCCTCGTAGAGTGCGTTGACGCAGTCGAGGTAGAGCGGCTCGCCTGCACTTCCCGGTTCCTTTGTCCTGTCGAGGACGGCAATTGCCCTGACAGTCGCAGGAAGAGCCTCGACGAAGCGCCTCACGTCGAACGGCCGATAGAGCCGAACTTTGAGGACCCCGACCTTCTCTCCCTTGTCCGTGAGGTAGTCGACGGTCTCGTGAGCCGTCTCGGCACCGGAGCCCATGATGACGACGACGCGTTCTGCATCAGGCGCGCCGTGGTACTCAAAGAGCGAATAGCGGCGGCCGACTATGTCGGCGAACCTGTCCATCGCCTTCTGGACGAGCGCCGGACACGCTGCATAGTACGTGTTCACTGTCTCCCGCGTCTGGAAGTAGACGTCTGGGTTCTGTGCAGTGCCGCGAAGAACTGGATGGTCCGGTGACAGCGCGCGGGCGCGGTGGCTCAGCACGAGGTCGAGATCGATCATTGCGCGCATGTTCTCCTCGGATATCAGCTCAATCTTCGAGACCTCGTGCGACGTCCGGAACCCGTCAAAGAAGTGTAGGAACGGTATGCGTGTTTCGAGTGTCGCCGCCTGAGCGATGAGGGCGAAATCCATCGCCTCCTGGACGGATGCGGATGAGAGAAGTGCGAAACCCGTGGAGCGGGTCGCCATTACATCGGAATGGTCGCCGAAAATCGAGAGCGCCTGTGCCGCCACCGTCCGCGCGGCGACGTGGAACACCGTTGACGTCAGCTCGCCCGCTATCTTGTACATGTTCGGGATCATGAGGAGAAGTCCCTGCGACGACGTAAACGTCGTCGTCAGCGAGCCGGTCTGGAGAGCCCCGTGGACTGCGCCGGAGGCGCCTCCTTCGCTCTGCATCTCCGTCACCGTGGGGATGGTTCCCCAGATGTTCGGCTTCAGTTCCGACGCCCACTGGTCCGACCACTCTCCCATCGGCGAGGAAGGCGTGATGGGATAAATGGCGATGACCTCGTTAACGCGGAAGGCAACGTACGCTACTGCTTCATTGCCGTCAATTGTAGTGAAATCCTTTTTCATCTCTTCGTCAAACCTCCCAGGTTTCTCATTTTCTTGATGGATCTGTTGGATTCTTGAACAGTCTCAACGGTGCGCGGGAAGCACAAAGAACCTACACTTCCGCCATGATCCTTGAAGGATCGATAGTTGAGTCGGCCGTAACGGGATTCAAAAGTCGTTTCAAGTTACTCCAAAGGAGCAGAATTTGCAAGAAAACCTCAACGACGCGGAGTCAAGCCCCCCATGCCACCAGGGCCTCCCTCACCCAAGATGGAAGCAGTCCCTTCCCTCAAACGAAAGAAGCCATCCGTTTGGATGGCTTCTTGCTTGCTGGACTTTCAGTCCCGAATGTATTCGCATCAAACCGCGATACCCCTGGGGGAGCAGACGTACAAACCGGTCGATGCCTATGTGTGGACAGGGGCGGAATCGAACCGCCGACACAAGGATTTTCAGTCCTTTGCTCTACCGACTGAGCTACCTGTCCGAGGGGTCAGGCCCAGGAGGGTACACTCAAGGCGACATCAAGCCGTAGATCACCCTAAATATATCCGAGGCGCCTCAGAAAAACAAGGGATTCATGCCCCACTACACGGCCGTCACGAACTTGTCCATGTCGACCAGCATCGTGTCGAACCCGTTGACGATCTGCTCGACGTGCATGAGCGACTTCGCGTACGAGTCGCCGATGTATTTCTTCGCCACGAGGAGCTTTTTTTCGGAGATCTTCGCCTCGTTGAGAACCAGGCAGCCCAGATAGACCGAGCCGTAGAGCTCCACGAGGTCATGCGCCCGCAGCTCCTGGTACGCCGTGTCGTTCTTCTTCAAGAGGTACTCGCGGCATTCCTTGCAGCGGTTTCGGATTTCGATCAGTTTCTGGTGGAGTGGACGCAGCTCGCCGCGGTAGGTCTCGGCTTCGTATTGGTCAAGGATCAGGTCGAGCACACCGCTCACAGCGCCTCCCATCGCCGCGACGATTTGGAGCTGTGACGTCCCCTCGTAGATGTTTGTCACACGGACGTCCCGGTAGTGCCGCTCGACGTTGAACTCCTGCATGAAGCCGGTGCCGCCGTGTATCTGGATGGCGTCGTAGCAGATCTGGTTGGCGAGTTCGGTGGTTGTGTACTTGCAGAAGGGCGTGAGAAACGCTGCAACGCGAGTCGCCTGCTTGAGCCGATCGTTCAGCTCCTTGAACGGCTGTCCGAGGGCCTTTGCCCGGTTGAGCTGCCGTTCAAGCTCGTCGCGCGTGTCGACAGCCTTTGCCGTTGCGTAGAGGAGCGATCTACTCGTCTCGATGTTTACCTTCATGTTGATGAGCATTTCAGCAACCGCCGGAAATCGGTGGATGGTTTTGCCAAATTGCTCGCGCTCGTGTGCGTACTTGAACGCTTCCGCGTAGGCGGCCTGCGCAATTCCAAGCGCCTGGGCGGAGACAGCGAGACGCGCGCCGTTCATGAGCGACATGACGTAGGTGATGAGTCCCCGCTTCCGCTCGCCGACGAGTTGGCATGGGGTGTCGTTGAATTGTATCTCGCAGGTCGGTGAGCCGTGGAGGCCAAGTTTGTTCTCTATGCGCCGCACCTGCACACCGTCCCTCTCGCAGACGAAGAGGCTGAGTCCCCGGGCATCGACCGTCCCTTCTTCGGAGCGGGCGAGGACGAGGAGGACGTCGCCGCTTCCGTTTGTGATGAAGCGCTTCACGCCGCTCAGCCGCCACTGCCCGTTCGCGTCCTGATACGCTCGTGTCTGCACAGCCTGAAG
>Ga0210051_1002887_pt1 | contig 17246 bp, 13 predicted proteins | sample CryGey092014_all_FD_185464 | JGI IMG/M metagenome (GOLD analysis project Ga0210051, IMG submission 185464) | Groundwater microbial communities from aquifer - Crystal Geyser CG23_combo_of_CG06-09_8/20/14_all (SPAdes) (version 2) | ecosystem: Environmental > Aquatic > Deep subsurface > Groundwater... | reverse complement strand
CACTACATACTTGGATGGTCTCTTGATATGCCAGAACATGATCTAGTCTTCGGTGATGCCTTTCATCATGCCAGAGAACATCAGCTCCTTTTCGGCTACAATGAAATAGAAGGGGCTTTTGATGCATTTTTAGCTGTCTACCGTAAGGAGTTTCCACCTGAGACTGATAGTCTTTATCTTCCTAAAACTCCAACTGCCGTAATGCATGCTATCATGCAGTTTGCTAGTGAATATTCTCGTGACTTAATTGACAATGAGGTTGTTGAACTTGACGGAATTAAGATGACTGAAATAGCTGGAACTGTCCCAGTTGATGAAAAACGTGTGCTCCACTATCGAATGGATTCTATCATAAGACGTAAAGAAGATGGGATGATCTTTTCAATGGATCATAAAACAACCTCTGGTAAGTGGATTCACGATACTCGTTGGGATAGGGATTTATTTTTATCAATTCAGAATGGTACCTATACCCATTGCCTCTACTGCATGTTCCCTGTTGATAAGGTCCTCGGTGTCGAGTTTGATAAGACTGGATTTGAATACCTTAAGAAAAGTAGTGGTAATCGTTCGGCTGGCTACCATGCAACAACTAGACGTATTCCTGCATTTAAATCACCTGAGCAGATGAATACCTGGCTTTGGCTAATTAATACACTATTAGATGAAATTGAAAGAGACATGGATCGTCTAACACATTGTACTGAAGGAGATGAAGTCTTCATGGCCTTCCGTCAGAATCCTAAAGCCTGTTCTGATTACAGAGGTTGTGAGTTTCATGACTATTGTTTAGCCTGGCAGAACCCTCTTCGTCGATGCTATGAACCTCCATTAGGATATGTTCAAAAGTTCTGGGATCCTTCGACAAGAGAAGCAACTGTAAAGAAAGACTTAACTTTTCAAATTTGAGATCGTTTAACAATTAAACAATCTCAATATAAAAGGAGGTAATTGATGACTTACGATGCTGCTGCAGAACTCACACGAGTTAAGAAATATTATGCTGGAGATCCATTACAAAAGCGCTTCAGCGCATTAGTATGTGGAGAAACTAATGCAGGTAAAACTTTTTTATTACGAACTGCACGACTACCTGTTCATATAGATTCATTCGATCCAGGTGGGACTAAAGGTCTTCGTGATATGATAGCCTCAGGCGATGTAGTTGTTGATACACGCTATGAAAACGATGACCCTTTCAATCCTAAAGCATATGCAGATTGGAAGAAGGCAACAGATATTAGATTTCAAATAGGTTATTACAACCAGTTTGGAACCTACTGCCTTGATTCTGCAACTACTTTTGGCATATCAATAATGAACTATGAACTCGCCGCAAAAGGCCGTGCTGGCGAAGCACCTCAAATGCGTATTGACTATCAACCACAAAAAACTGAGATGATTAATTATTTCCGTAAGTTAATGAACCTCCCTTGTGATTTTATTCTCACTGGACATCTTAGAGAAATAAGAAAGGTTCTTTCAGTTGACACAAAGACTGGTGTAGCTAGAGAGGAAATCAAGTTTCGATTCTATACCACAGGTCAAGCTGTTGTAACTATCCCTCTCTTATTCGATGAGATCTATGTTATAATTGGGAAGAATGATAGGGAGGGTGTTAAACGTGAAATGCTTATTGATTCATTAGGTGAGTATGTAGCCCGCTCACGCTTAAAATCAAAGGGACTTCTTAATGCTATTGAACCACCTGATCTTAAAGCATTATTGAGAAAGGCAGGATTCGATCCTCAAGATAAACCAAAACTAATAAACAAAGTAACTCAATTATCATAATTTTAAGGAGGTTATAAAAAAATTTTTTCTGGTTCAGTTTTAAGCGGCTGTATTAGTAACTAACAACTAACAATTAACAAAAAATTTAAGGAGGAAACAAAATGTCATTAACAGATTACAGTAAACTTGAAGAGGAGATTAAAAATGCTCCCGAACCAACTACTCTCAAGAAAGGAACAGAAGTAAAAGCTCGTATTATTGCTGTGCGTACTGGAGTTGTGGAAAAGGAAGAGAGTGCTTACGTTGGCGTATCTTATTTCTCAGTAACTTTCGATGCTCCTGATGAGCCAATTGTTAAAGAGTTTAATGATTTTTTCTGGGATCTTGTAGATATTGACAAGATTAAGAAAGTGTCTGAGAAAACAGCTTTCGGTGCAATAAGGCATTTCCGTAACTTTGCTGGATCTTTCGGCCTCGACTACAGTCGTCCTTTTGATTTAGAAGGAGATTTGTTTGGAAAGGAAGGTTGGATCATTGTTGGAATTAAAAAGTCTGACGAGTATGGAGAGCAAAATATAGTGCAGAAATATCTTTCTTCAAAGGCTGGAAATAGTTCTAGCTCATACAATGCTATAGACGGGGATCCATTTTAAGATCATTTAATTGTTAAATGAACAATGGTTAAATATTGCCATTAAACGTGCGACGATGACCAAGATTCAATGATCAACAATTGAACATGCAATTGAACAATGATCATTTGATTAGCGTAAGAAAACAATCTAATTAATGAAAGGAGACCAACGCATTCAGCCGGTCTTCTTTCGAAAAACAAAAGAAAGGAAAAAAAAGATGACAAATGAAGATTTTGCAATAGAAGTTGATAAATCAGTCTCTCGTAGTAAATCTATTTTAATTAAAAAGGGAGTTGAATATTCTCAAGACAATGATCGTCTTGGACAGTTTTATCGTGCAGGTTCTGTACAAGGCATTCATCCCACTCAAGCCTTAATGGGAATGGCAATGAAGCACGTTACATCTCTTGCTGATATGGTAAAGAATCCATCAGCTTATTCGTTGAAGAAGTTCAACGAAAAGATAGCTGACCTTCGTAACTACACAATTTTACTTGATGCTTTGTTGAGAGACATGGATATTGAATAGATGAAAAATTCCCAAGACGCTAAAAGTCGTCTTGGGAATTTACTCAAAGAAAAGATCTATGTAATGATCTTTAGCGAAGCCATTAGCGAAGCCAAAGGAAGTTTTTATGTCTAATAATTGGGATAAGTATTTTCATAATATCTGTATAGAAGTAGCTAGTAAATCTTCATGTCTATCTCGACATATAGGAGCTATATTAGTAAAAGAAAATAATATAGTATCTACTGGCTATAACTCTCCACCAAGAGATGTCCCTCATTGTGGACATGATAGATTTATGAAAGATGTTGAACTACGGTCAGTTGTTGAACAGATACTCTCTAGTATAGACTTAGTTAGATTTGGAGAAGAGTGTCCTCGTAAAATTCTAGGTTATGCATCAGGCATTCATATGGAACTTTGTCCAGCTCAGCATGCTGAAATCAATGCGATAATAGATGCTGCTCGAAAGGGTGTATCAACAATAGGTACAACCCTCTACATGAACTGTATCATTCCCTGTAAATCCTGCTTTGGAGCGTTAATTAATAGTGGAATAGTAGAAATTGTAGTAGATGATATAAAGGTATATGATAAAGCTACGCAATTCTTAATTAGTGAATCTGAAATAAGTATAAGAAAATTTGAAATATGAGGTGCAAGTTATGAGTTCAACTAATAGAGGAGGTCAAAGACATATAAGTGATTATTATATAACTCCACCCTACGAGGTAAGTCACTTTCTTAGAAATCTAAAGCTAGTAATTCCAGATATCTTAAATAATAAGATATCAATTCTTGACCCTTGTGCTGGTGGAGATGACTATAATGAGATGAGTTATCCATTAGCTCTACAATTAGAAGGTATTAAGCCAGAGCAAATTACTACAGTGGACAGTAGATTTGATAGCAGAGCCAGTATAAAAGAAAACTATCTATTCTATGTCCCATGTAGTATGTTTGATCTCATTATCACTAATCCTCCATTTAATTTGGCTATGGAGATAATAACAAAAGCTATGACTGAAGTTGTAAATGGGGGCTATGTGATAATGTTGCTGAGGTTAAATTTCTTTGGATCGGTTGCAAGATTTCAATTCTGGCAAGATAATATGCCTAAGTATGTGTTTGTCCATCATAGGAGAATATCCTTTACTGGAGGAACAACTGATAGCATCGAGTACATGCATGCGGTATGGCAGATAGGTTACAAGAATGAGTTTACTAAATTAAAGATTATTTAGAGAATGAACGAACTGGAGGTGTTTTATGAATAATAATTACAAGCCACGATTTAGTTTTGAAATTACAGAAGAGCAGATGCTTCGTGCTAATAAACTACTCGCTCAATATGGATTAAGAAAGGCTATCTTTGGAAAAGTCTTAAACGAGGTATTAGACTTGATAGAAGATCACGGTGGTATCGCTATAGGTATCATGATGACTGAGCGAATCAAAGTTAAAGACATTATACCTACAATGCGAGAAGTTACAGAAGCTACAAAGAAAACTAAGAAAGGAAAAATCAATGGCAGACCTTAATTCCTTAGAATATGTATCTATAATAGATATGAATAATGACGAGGCAATAGATCTTTTACGTCAGATTCGTCTATCAAGACGTATCCCTGATAAGAAACCAAAGGCTGCAAAAGAAACTACTAAGCAGACAACGAAGAAGATCTCAGCTATGCTTGATCCAAGTATGGCTGAAGAATTATTAAAACTTTTGGGAGGAAATAGTTAATGGAAATATCTGTTGGTCGTATAGGAATGATTCCACTTTCATCTATAATAGTTGAAGATCGCACTCGTGTGGAGTTAGGTGATCTTAATGGTCTTGAAGAGAATATGAAAGCATCAGGTCTTATATCACCTCTAGCTGTTAAGGATAATCAAGATGGTACTTATAGACTATTAGCTGGTGGGCGCAGATTCATGATACTATCAAGAAACAATGTTGAGAAAGTACCAGTTAGAATATTTGATAAAGACCTATCTGATATAGAAATGAAGATCATTGAGAAGGCAGAAAATCTTCATCGTAAAGAACTTGAATACTATGAAATGGATAAGCTTACCCTAGAAATACATCGTATGCAGGAACAACTTCATGGTGTAGTAAGTGCTCCAGGCCCTGGTCAAACTGGCTGGTCTATGGGTGACACAGGTGATATGATAGGTGGTGTATCAACAGCTACCATATCCCAAGCAATTAAAAGAGCTAAGTTAAGAGAGTCTCTCCCTGATGTGTTTGAAGGATGTAAGACAGCAGCTGATGCTCTTAAGATGATTAAGAAAATGGATGAGGCTGTTGTTAAGCAAGTTATTGCAAAACAGATAGAAACAACTAATGCAAACAGTACTACTTCACCATTAACTCAACTTGCTAAATCTTATATCATCAAGAGTTGCTTTGAAGGTATTAAAGAAATTCCTGCTAGTGTGTTTCATCTTGTTGAAATTGATCCTCCTTATGCAATCAAGCTTATGGAACAGAAGAAGGCTAAAAGTGAGTCTCAATATATGAGAGAGGATTACAACGAGATCCTTGCTGAATTCTATATGGATGGTGAAAAGAATGGCCAATGGAAAGGTATGAAATTCTTATTCAAAGAATGCTACCGTGTCATGACTGAGCATTCTTGGCTCCTCTGTTGGTTTGGAAGTCAGCCGTGGTTTGAGGAGATGTTCAAAGCAATAACAAGCGCAGGTTTTAAATCTACTAGACTTTGTGGCATCTGGGTAAAGCCATCTGGACAAACAAAAAGACCTGAGATGCTCTTAGCTAATTCATATGAAACTTTCTTTTACGCTTGGAAAGGTAGACCAGCTCTAAATAGACCAGGTAGAACTAATGTATTTAACTATTCTTCAGTCTCACCGCAAAGTAAGAGTCACCCAACTGAAAGACCAGTAGAACTCATGAAGGATATATATTCAACTTTTGCTTCTGAGGGCTCACGAGTCCTTATCCCCTTCTTAGGAAGTGGAAGTGGATTGATTGCATCTCATCAATTAGGAATGACTGGAGTGGGATTTGAGCTTACTAAGTCATATAGAGATTCGTTCTTAGTCAAAGCAAACTCAATGTAATAAGTTCGTTTAACAATTAAATGAACTTGAAATAGGAGTTAAGATGCATCATACTTACGTTCCTCCATCAGGCGATCCCTCTGCCAAACTTGGAATAGTTGGAGAACAGCCAGGACATCAAGAAGTTAGGGCTCGACCTCCTCGTCCTTTCATAGGGCCTGCTGGTCAAGGGCTTGATGAATGTCTTGCTATGACTAAAATACAAAGAAGAGAACTATACATTACAAATGTAATCAAAGACCTCGATGCTCCTCTCGCCCACTATATCAACCTTGACACACGTGGAAAGTGGACTATATCTGCAGATGGATATGATTATATAAATGAGCTTGGAGTAGAGCTTAGAAAACTTAATCTTAATATAGTTGTTGCTATGGGTAATATAGCATTGCTGGCACTGACTAATAGAGTAGGAATAACTAAATGGAGAGGGTCAATTTTAGATTCTACCTTAGTCCCAGGATTAAAAGTTATAGGAACCTTTCATCCAAGTACATTTATACCTCCTAAATTCAAATTCCTTAACAAGCCAATAGTTTGTGAAGATTTAATGAGGGCTAAGTATGAGTCTCAGTTCAAAGAAATTAAACGAATTAGTAGACAGATCTACATTCGGCCAGATTTTAATCAGACGATTAACACCCTTCGTAATTGCTATAGACTCGGAAAACTTGGCCAGATTATTGGATTTGATATTGAAGTCATTAACAAGGAAGTTGACTGTATTGGAGTCAGCTGGTCTCCAACAGATTCAATCTGTATCCCTTTTAGATCATCAGAAGGAGACTACTTCATCATCGAAGAAGAATTAGCAATAATGAGAGCTATAGCCTATATCATTCAAGATGAGAGCATTCAAAAGGCTGGAGCATCATTTATCTTCGATACTCAATTCCTATTTCATAAGTATGGTATCCAACCTAGAGGCTCACTCCACTGCACACAAATAGCTCAAAAAATATCTTATCCAGATTTCCCTGCTGGTCTTAATGCAGTTACCACTATGTATACTGACATTCCCTATTATAAATTAGATGGTAAGCAATGGATAAAGAAGGGACTAGGCACCTGGGAACAATGGTGGAACTATAATGGATTAGATGCTTTGGCTCCTGTAGAAACAATTCCTAAGCAATTAGAGACATTGAAAAAACAGCATAATGAAGCAACTTATGAACGTCAGCGAAAGCTCATTAAACCATTACTTTATATGGGAGAGCGTGGAATTAGAGTTGATGTCTCAGAGATGATGGACTATGAAATAGAGCAGAGTAAAATTCTCAATGAAAAGTCAGCTGAGATCAAAGACATTGTCGGCCGAGACATTAATCTTAATAGTCCTAAACAACTAATGGATTATTTCTACAAGGAACTAGGTAACAAGCCTTATAAGAAAAAGAATGGTACTGGTCAATATAATGACTCAATAGATGTAGATGCTCTCAAACGTTTAGTTCGTCAGGGCGGAAGTGCTTCTGAAGCTGCTCGTATCATGTTAGATATTCGTAGTCTGAGTAAGCGTATCTCAACTTATCTTAATATAGGAAAGGTAGATAAAGATGGAAGATATAGGAGTTCATATAAACCTGTGGGCGCTGAAACAGGACGGCTCTCAAGTGGCGAAACTATCTTTGGTACAGGAGGAAATCAACAGAACTGGCCTCACGATCTGCTCAGATTCTTTCTATTCGACGAAGGATATATTGGATACTCCTTTGATTTGTCTCAAATTGAAAATAGAATTGTTGCCTATACTGGTGGAGTTCTTGCGCAGATTGATGCATTTGAACAAGGAATAGATCTCCATACTCTAACTGCCTCCATTATATTTCGCAAGCCCTACGATCAAATATCAAAGGTAGATGGTTCATCAACACTTGGTGATGGTAGACAGAGTGAAAGATACTGGGGCAAAAAGCTAAATCACGGAACTAATTACGATGAGAGCTATAAAAAAGTTGCTTTAATAAATGAATTACCTGAGGCTGAAGCAAAGCAGTTGATGGAAGAAGTCCATAGAGGCTATCCTCAAATTCGTAATGGCTATCATACTATGATTCAGGATATGCTTAAATCATCAAGAACTGTGACCAACCTCTTTGGACGCACTAGATTATTTTTAGGGCCTATTTATGAATCTTATCCCAATACTCCTCGTTATGCTTGTACTGAGACCTTTCGTCAAGCCTATGCTCATTTTGCACAGTCTACATGTGCTGACAAAGTAAATGAGCAGGGGATAGAATATATTTATTATAATCAGAATCTTTTTAAGCCTATTGAACTCCTTGCTCAAATCCATGATAGTATTGTATTTCAAATCCCTTTAACTGTTAAATGGACTGAACAAGCTAAAATGCTTTTACTTATCAAACAGTCTTTAGAAACTCCACTTATATGGCATGATAGAGAGATTCCTACACCTGTTGATCTTGCTATTGGCTTTAACCTATATAAAGAGCAAATGATTGAGCTGAAAAGCAAAGATATACCAAGCAATGAAGAAAAGTTAGCTGAGAGGCTGCATTTTATATATAATAAACTGAGAGAGTAGTGGTTCAAGTAAAACTAAGGCTTGGGAAGAAAAGCTGATGCATTAGCAGAGTCATGACTCTCCATTATGCAAGAGCGCTTTTTGGCAATCCGCGCGAACCACTACTCTCCATACTAATAAGGAGTTTTAATGTCTCGTAAACTTTCTGATTGGATAGACTCGTTCATGGAGATGACAGATAATTCTGAGCCGCCTCTATTGTTTAGGAAATGGGCGGCAATATCTTGTATCGCCTCAGCACTCCAAAGAAAGGTTAGGGTTGAACTTGGCCTTTCACTAACATTCTATCCTAATCTTTACATAGTCTTAGTCGGTCCTTCTGCTACCGGTAAAGGAACTGTAATGAAGTTTGCTTCTGACATAATTGAGCAGATTCCAACTATTCGCTTAAGTGCTCAGGCTACTTCACTACAAGCCCTTATCAGACGAATGAAGAATACCAACCTTACAGATATAAACATAGAGACAGGTAAGCAGACTTATCACTCATCTCTTACAATATTCTCTACTGAGTTTACTGTCTTCTTAGGATATCACAACCAAGAATTAATAGCAGCTCTTTGTGAGTGGTACGACTGTCATAATAGATGGACATATGAAACTATTGCAAGGAAAGAAGAAGAGATCATTGGAGTATGGGTTAATCTATTTGCTGGCACAACTCCTGATGCTATCCAAGCCTCCTTACCAATCGAGTCTATCGGTAACGGACTTACATCCAGAATTATCTTTGTGGTTGAAGAGAAGCGAGGAAAGCTGGTAGTCATACCAACGAAAACTGAACGAGAAACCCAGCTCCAACAAATGCTAGTTTATGATCTTGAAGCTATTAATCAACTCAATGGGATAATGCACTATACTGAAGACTTCCTCAAGATCTACTCAGACTGGTGCTACTATGCCGACACTCATCGACCATTCCAAGATAGGAAATTCGATGGCTATTGTGGTCGTAGACGAAAACACCTAATCACTCTATCTATGGTCTGTTGTGCTAGTCATTCAGATGAGATGATAATGACTTCAGAAGATATTAATAGGGCTATTATGTTATTAGCTGAGGTAGAGATGAAGATGAGTAAGGTGTTTAAAGGAATGGGACGTTCAGATACATCCGATTTACTTAATGATGCCATAATCTTCATTACTAATAGTGCTGTACCTGATATACCACTATTTCAATTTGCTAGATATTTTGAGGGAGACATGGATAAATGGGAAATGGATAGAGTAATTACTACAATGGAAGCTATGAACTTAATCAAAATAATAAAAGCTCCAGGAGTAGGTATAACCTTACACATTCTGGGATTTGAAAGTCCGTTTAACAATTAAACGATCTTGGGAATGTCATTCTCTGGAATTTGCATCTCTAATTTTCATAACTTCTTGTTTGAATTCATCTGAGATAATTCCCATTCCATTTCTACTCATAAGAAAGTCTATCTCTTTATCAAGTTGTATTTTCTCAGTTTTACTAGCCTTATCATACACCTCAACAAAGGTCTTTGCTTTTCCTTCAAGACTCATCCTCTTCATCCCTAGCCAAGTTGATCTATGCTCTAATCCCTTAGACTTCTCCATAAAGATAAAATCTGTCTTCATCCGTTCATAAGTGTCTTTATCCTGTGCAGTTATAAATTCAATAATTTTTTCTCTATTACCAACTCCATGTAGTATATAGTTTTCAACCATAGTATCAAATTTACTATTAAGCACTACATTTTTTAATTCGATTTCTTCATTAACCTTATCAGCTATCTGTCTCCTATCATATCCAGGGGATGTAATACCTACTACTCTATTAAAACCTGGTATCTCAGCTAGAGTCTGAAGCCAAGGTTTTTCTCTTACACCTTTAGGCACATCACTAAAAGCTTCTTCATACGCCTTACCAAACATATAGACAAACTCATTATTAGGTGGTATAACATTTCTTATAGAGCCTTGCAATCTCTTCGGTGATAGTCCTGTAACTAATCCTACGTGTTTAGCTAGTGCTGCCACTGTATTATCATCCTGCCCCTCGACTCTACTACTAGGCCAAGGTAAAGTTCTGCCACCAAGATCTTTATACATTTGCCTATCCTTCCACCAGCTATAGTTAGTAGCATAATCATATCCCATCTGAATCGCTGGAGGAAGACTAATCCCTACAGGTCCTAATGATTTAAGTGAGTCCACTACCTTATTATAATTAGGTTCTCTTGTAATTAGCTTTCTATCATATAAGTAAGTCCTTGTAAGATTATCAGACATCTTATATATAAAAGCTGCTCCAGGATCCATTCGTAGCTTAAGATAAAAGTGTCTGGTATCTCCATTTGAATCTACAAAATCTAACCAATTAGGAAATAGAGGAAATATAATATTCTTCTCATTTCCCTCTGTAGGAATCTCTTTCATTATGTCCTCATGAAGAGTCCATGCTGTGGCTGTAATACCAGTTGCTAAAGCTCCTAGCTGCATCGATCTAACTGCAAAATCAACTGGATTATCTTTAGCTGACCGCCAAAATGTTCTTGTTCCAAGTAGAGCTGCATTTAAAAAGATCATACCATTCTGGTCTAGTGCTTTAATTATCCATCCTCCTTGATTATAGTCCATTCGATCACGAGCTGAATGAACTGCCTCATACATTATATCTTTATTCTTTAATGCTGCCTCATAAGAGATTCCTGCCTCTTTAGCTCTATTCTTAATTATCCTATTAGCTGTTGCTGCCCTTACCCAAATCTCCATACTAACTCCATGATAAGATAATATATCAAGAATCTTAGCCCAATCTCCAGGGGGTTTAACACCTTTAACATATCTATTCTCACGCATAGAGAGAAAAGGCATAGCTAAACCATGCTTAGCTAGATTTTTAAATAGTGGGCCTCTAGTATAAATATCTGTAAATGTATCAGCCATATCTTTTCCTAGCTTTAATGGAAACAGTGGATTATAAGGACTATATACACTCTTATAATTTCCTTTAGTAGTTTCATAAAAAGGATAGGACAGTTTTGGACTAATTTTGATATCTTCCGCTTCCCATACCTTAGCTGTCCATAGAGTATGAATAACATCCATAGGGAGACCAATAAAAGTAGCCCAGATAGGACTTGCACCAACTGCTAATGCTCTTGTAAGAGGAGCTAATGTAAAGAGTCTTGCTATAGTAGAGGCCCTACTACTAATATCATGACTTCTTGTTACAAGATATTTTACTGTCTCAGGACTAAAGAATATATTCTTCCTTACACCCTTTTCAAAATAAGGCATAGGGCTCCAACCTTCTTCTTGTTTAGTACTTACAATAGGATTTTTTGGATGCTTTTCAGCTAGTCCTTTCCATTCTAACTTTGCAGCTTGATTAGCAATAGATCCATAGGCCCTTACAGCCATCTCATGTGCAGATATTCTTGCATCAGGATCAATGATCTTTGTACTTCCATGTCCAAGATGCTCAACACCTGAGTTAGTTGATATAATACTCTCTCCCTTAAGTTGAGTATTATAATCAAAGTCGTATAATTTCTCAACTAAGATAGTTCCAAATTTTCTATAGTCATGAGCTTTTAATAGTTTACCCTCAGCTTCCGTTTTTATTCCAGCTTCAACAAGGTCATCTACAATCTTTTTATGCCACTCGAAGAAGGCTTCTCCAGATCTTACTGCATCTGCCACATCCTGTTGACTTACCTTACCAAAAGCTTGTTTAACTTCTGCTATATTAAATAGTCGACTCCATACATTATTCGGTAGATCTCTAACCATTTCTATAATAGCTGTAGTATTTATAGCTTGGTCAGGCCCGTAACCTGGCTGATGCTTATATCCACTAGCTGCTCTATAACCATAGATATCTTTAAAACGTCTAGCAAGAATATAAGCATTAATTAATCTTACTTGGTCAGTGGTCTTTCCACTAAATACTTCATCCAGCATTTGTTTATATTCAATCTCTCCATATCCCTTGCCATTAACAGCTGCGCGTTGCCTATCAATAATCTTCTGACTCTCTTTAGGATAAAGATGTCTTACTTCTTTTAGTAATGGTTCTGATTGGTCTACAAGAGATCTATTTATATCCACCTTAGCTTTCTTTATTGCATAAAGAAAATCAAATCTTTTCATATTTGTAGAGCCATCAAACTCCTTCATAAATTCTAAGACAGGTTTGAATATTTCTTTAATTCTAGTAAGATCTATACCTGAATAGAGTTTAGTTCCTGCATGTGCTGTACCCTCTGTAGCAAGCATCTTATCAAGGGTTTCCCAAGGAGCATATGTTTTTCTCTCCTCAGGGCTCATATTGCTTCTTAGTCCACTTAGTCTAGCTTCCATTTGTTCAGCTTTAGGATTGCTTCCTCTAGACTTTGATAATAGAAAATCATTAACAGCATGCTGAACTTCATACATTATAAATTTCTTATTAGAAGACTTAACCTCTATAAGTTTCTTTAATGGATTATAATGTCCTGCTTCCTTCATGTTCTTATCAATCTTAATTTGTACCTGTGTTAATTCTGGTACTATTTTATATAAAGTAGGATGATCAATAACTTTAGTTAGATCCTTTTCAGTGTCAGTGAGTGATTTAAAATCTATCTTCATCTTCTCATCACTTATCTCGTATCTCCACTTTCCATCTTTAGCCAGCCAGAAACCTGTCTTATCAAATATTTCTTTATTTCTATAAAGTTCTTCTGCACCCATTTTAATATTCTTAATCAAATTCTTAACTATCTGAGGAGGTTTATCAACAGGAATTATCATATTAAGATTAGTCCCACTCTTATTATAAACCTTGTTAGTTCGTTTAATTGTTAAACGATCTGCCCCTCTTGCCCATCTTGCTGCCTCTTTAACAGTATTTTTCCAAATATCAAAATCTTCTCCATAATCAAACTTCATTCTTAAATTATCAGACCTTGCTGCCAATTCACTCAGTCCAAATCTGACCTTCTCAATAGGAACATCTTCACCATTAAGATAACGATTAACTTCATTAATTAGATAACGTGTAAATACTTCAGGTGAAGCATCTACATTGTTTACTCTCTCTTGCATTATCTTTTTCATTGAGTTAGTATATTCAACATCTTTATTACGAAAAGGATGATCTTGGGTAGAGAGTTTCTTAGGTAAAGGTGTACCTGTTTGAAGATCTAGATCAGTAATAGGTTGTTTAGCAACCTCCTTAGCTTTCTTAGGAGGCTCAAGAATATCCATTCCAGATTTGGCTTGCTCAAGTTCGTTTAATGGTTGAACGATCTTACCTTCTTTAATATTCTTAATCTTCTTCCCTTTAATTTTTAGATCTTCTTTAATTAACTTCTCAGCATCAAGTGGTTTCTTTCTCTTCTCTGCCTCCAACTCCAACTCAACTTGTTTCTTTTCAGCCTCTTCAACCTTTGCTTTTACCTTATCAATTATATCTTCTGGAATCTCTTTATTATTAAGAATAATCTCAGCTATCTTAGGATCTTCCTTTGCATCATCTACTATATCAACTGGCTTACGTCCAGTTTTAACCCACATATTTTTAATACTAGAAGCGATTGTTGGAATTTTACCAATACCATGAATACTTGTAAATAATATAGCATTATTAACAAAATCTTGAAAGGTAGGTAATTGACCTTCTATCATAGAACCTATAGTTGTCATTGCTCCAGTCTCAGCACCTATCTTAGGAAGAGTTCCAAATGGAGCTGCTACCTTTCCAGCCATCCCTGTAGCATAACCAACCGCTGCACCTTTAAATGTAGAAGGAACAACATTTTTAAGAACATCTAAAAATTCACTAGGAGAACTAACTTCTCCTTTATTAAGTTTATAGGAATAGTAAGATCTTAGCCCTTGAGTTCCAGCAAATCCAGCCATCATTTTAGTTACAGGATCTATACCAGCTAAAGAAAAAGCAAGAAAAGGTCCTATATCTCCAGCAACTGATCCAAGTCCACTAGCAAGAATCTGACCTTTCCCCATATACTCTGAAACTACTTTAGGATATTTAGTACCTCTTTTAATTTGACTAATAAGTCCAAAGATACTTTTGCCATAACCTGCCCTATAAGCGTCTATTAAATCAGGATCTATAGCAGAAGGATTAACACCTAAATCTTCTGCAAGAGATATTCGATAAGTTGCTCTGGCTGATTCTTTAGCTTTAGAGATAAATATATTCTTAATATTATCAACTAATTTTGTAACAAAGGAAGCTTCCTTACTTTTTGATATGAACCTCTCAGGCATCTCTACTTCTTTATATCCCTTGGGAATATTCCTTTTAGGACCATAAGGAAGTTCTGGAGGAGCAAAGAATTCTTCTGCTGGTGTTTGCCGAACTAGGACCTTTCTCATAACTGGAGCAGGTTTCTTCTCTCTAGCCTTAGAAAATAGCTTCTCCATAATTTTTTTAGGTTCATAAGCATCTAGATTGGTAGTATTTTTTGTCGGAGGCTTAGCCTCAAGTAAATCTAATCCAGAAACTACACCTTTTTCAGTTATCTTCTTTGCTTCAACAAGTGGGTCAGCTCCCTCTGATAATTTTACATCAAAAGGAGCTAAGTTAGAATTCGGAGCATTTGCAACTGGAACCTTTTCATCTAATAAATCCATTCCTGATGGCATCTTCAACTCCTATCTTACAGTTTGTTTAATTGTTTTAATATCTCCAGAAGGCCACTGCACAGTCCAAATCATAGTTCTATTATCCTTATCCATAATGACTGCTTTAATAGTTCCATTGCCGGCAGCTATTTTATCTTCAATAGACTTAACTATTACTTTAGACCTAGCAAGTGGCCTATCTTCCTTAGAAAATCGCCAAGCAGGGCCTTTATCAAATGCTTGAACTTGTTTATCTATATCCTCAGTCCACTTAGGATTATTAAAATAGAGCTGACCTTCAAGTTCAGACATAGCCTTTCTCTCATTTATCTTTTCTCCAAGAGAGATTTTAGTTGCTCCTGCTCTCTTCTGTTTCAATAACCACTTATTAAATCGAGGGTCTTTAACTGCTTCCTTATATTCCTTATAAAGAATAGGTACACTTGAATTCTTAAAGTCTATAAATGATCCTTTATATCCTTGATCAACAGCATACTGATAAAGTTTAACTTCATTTGGAGTTGTGTCTCTATTTGCCGCAGTCTCAGCCGCAGCCTCCTCAACTTCCCTATTAAGCTTAAGCTCATCCTGTCTCATCTTTATCCCTAGTGCAGATGCTATATCTTGTGATGTTAAGCCAGCTAAATCTGGCACTGAGAAGTTACCAGTAAAAGGGTTGGAGACAACACTTCCACCTCCCTGAGATGGAATGGGAGTAGCAGGGGATGCAGTCCCTTTCAAAGTATCAGCTACCATTGCATTCTCTTTTGGAATAGTAAGATTTATTCCTGCATTACTAAATGTTGCCTTAGATCCGTCAGGCCCAAGTAATTGTTGTAGCATCTTCATCATATTCTGAGACCGGATATTCTGTTGCGTAATATTATTTATAGCAGGACCTACTGGCTGTCCAGCACTTATAGCTCCACCAAGCCCAGAAAGATACTGTAAAAATAACTTGTTCTGAAAAATATTATCTATCTTATCCATTATCCCAGGACTGTTTTTAGGTACTGCTTCAAATTCATTAACCATCTTAACACCTCCATAAAAATATTAAATTATTCAAAAATCATTATTGCTACGCCTACTATAAAACCAACGACTCCACCAATTACTGTACCCCAACCTGGTAAAATATGAGATCCTATCATAGCACCTGTTGCTGTATAAGATGATACTAAGAGAGCTTTAGAAACTGTAGACCTCTCTCTAGGAGCCATATTCTTTCTCCAAGAGGATGTACTTTGCATAGTTCCAAGAGCATATCCTTCAAAAGATAATACTGTAAAAGGCCAAAGAGCATTCCTACTAGCAAAGGTATAATTAACATCATCTATCATAGATGTGAATAAAAAGTAGTCTTTCATAATATTAGCATAACTTACTATCATTAATTTATTCCGGTTTAAAGATGCTATATATTCTTTTCCTACACTATCTAATAAATTTACCTTAGCTTCAAGACTCATCTTAGATAGGAGTTTTAATCTCTTATCTTCTCCTACTGCTTTACCTACTATAAATGATGATGTAGAAATAGCATTTATGTTTCTCATACTAACTTGATATTCAGCAAGATCACCTTTAACTATCTCATCATCGATAATTTTCATGTTCTCTAAGATATTTGCATTGGTATTAGGAGCATCAAACAATCTTTCAAAAGTACCATCCCAAGTATTCTCAACATCAAGTCCTGCCATATGCTTTCCAAACATATCATATAGTGACGGAAAGCTACTGATAAGATAACCTAATCCAAAGAAAGCAGAATCAACTTCTATATTATTATAGCCTGCAAAAGGTGAATCGTCTATAATACTATTTCTATGAGTAGTAACAAGAGCCAAGAATTCAGAATGTTGCCTTTCAATATAAGGAGCATATCGTATAGTCTTAGATGTATCTCCACTACTACTCCTTCCGCCCACAGTATACTCCTAGTAAGTTAGTGCAGCAGCTATTCCAAGAACTGCTCCAATTCCAGCTCCGTACATAGAGCCAGCAGATGATGCAGCAGTTGTTACTCCACCAACTGTAGAGGCTGCCGTATTAAAAGACGATCCAACCATAGCTCCCATAGCAGCTCCAGTTAATGCTCCACCTATTA
>Ga0210051_1002882_pt1 | contig 17252 bp, 12 predicted proteins | sample CryGey092014_all_FD_185464 | JGI IMG/M metagenome (GOLD analysis project Ga0210051, IMG submission 185464) | Groundwater microbial communities from aquifer - Crystal Geyser CG23_combo_of_CG06-09_8/20/14_all (SPAdes) (version 2) | ecosystem: Environmental > Aquatic > Deep subsurface > Groundwater... | reverse complement strand
TGTCATACTGCTGATACAGCTCCGTGGATGACACCTGACAAAATCGGGCATAGCGTTTTAAGAACCCCTTGATATAAACTGCCGCTGGTAATTTTTCATAAACGCCATTTTCCAAATTTCTTAGATCACTAACATGAATTTTTAATTCTTGGCTAAATTCTTTAACACCTAAACCGTGAGCCTGTCTTAAGGCCTTTAGTTTATCGGCTAAAGTTAGATCATTTTTTAGTGTGGTAGCTTGGAAAGACACAGTGCATTAATTTTTAATTTCTAATTTTTAAACAATTTCCAATGAACCAATTTCTCAATTTCTAAACACGAAGTATGCCTTAAAAATTAGAAAATTATGACGTTAAAGGTTGTTTAAAAATTAGAAATTAAAAATTGAAAATTTATTCTTCTAGTCCTGCCGTCGTATCTAATAGAACTTCTCTTGGCCGACTACCTTCTTGCTGGCCGACAACGCCTTCTTTTTCTAATAAATCAAGAAGCCGAGCAGCTCGAGCGTAGCCAATACGCAACCGTCGCTGGAGCAAAGAAGCCGATGCTTTACGCGCCTCAATCACCATCCTCCGTGCTTCTGGCAATAAGGTATCGTCTTCGTCAATTTCTACCGCGCTATTTTGGCTAACACCTTTGGGACCAACTTTTAGTGAAATATCATAATAACTCGGTTGTGAATTTTTTCTTAAATAATCAGCTACCCCCTTGACTTCTTTTTCGCTCACAAAAACGCCTTGAACGCGGCGCGATCGGCCAGCTTCCGCGGATACAAAAATCATATCGCCATTGCCTAATAACTTTTCCGCCCCTGCTTGATCTAAAATTGTTCGCGAGTCAATTTGACTTGCCACTTGCAAGGCAATCCTTGAGGTAATATTGGCCTTGATTAAACCGGTGATAACTTCAACTGATGGTCGTTGAGTAGAGACCACCAAATGAATACCGACAGCGCGCGCCATTTGGGCCAACCGCACAATTAAGGACTCTACGTCCCGGCCATAAGACGCCATCAAATCTGCTAATTCATCAATCACAATCACAATATATGGCAATGGTTTTAACCCGGAACGCGCCAGTTCGGCTTTTCTCGCGTTAAAAGAATCAATATCTTTAGAGCCAACTTCGGCTAACGTGCTAAACCGCCGTTCCATTTCTGCGACCGCCCAACGCAAAGTAGCAACTGTTTTCTCTGTTTCAACCACCACCGGACAAAGCAAATGTGGAATATCGGCATACAAACTAAATTCTACTCGCTTAGGATCAACTAAAATCAGTTTTAGGGTTTCTGGCGTATTTTTATAAAGCAAACTCAAGATTAGGCTATTTAGACAAACAGTTTTGCCAGTGCCAGTGGCGCCCGCGATTAACATATGCGGCATTTTAGCGATATTAGCATAAACTGGCTCGCCAGCCACATCGCGACCAATGGCAAAAGTCAAAAACGATTTTGCTTTAACAAAATTTTCATGCTCAATTAAATTACGCAACCTAACTGTAAAAGTCCCCTGATTAGGGACTTCAATCCCGACTAAAGACCGGCCAGGGATAGGCGCTTCAATTCTAATTGGATGCGCGGCCAGAGCCAACGACAAATCGCTTTGCAATGCGGTAATTTTAGACAAACGCACTCCGATTGATGGCTTGAGAGTATAGCGAGCAACCGTTGGCCCGATATTCACTTCACTCATTTCAACTTCAATACTAAAATTTTTTAAAGTCCGTTGGATAATATTCATACGTGATTGGATATCGCCACTATTGGCTTGGCCAGTTTCGGCCACCAATAAATCTAACGGCGGTAGTAGCGGCGGGGGCGGAATTGCGACGCCAGCGGCAGTAACTAATGGCGCTACGCCTACTGGTTGGCTAATTGTTTTTACTTGAAAATTTGGCTTAGTAAACATTCTTTGAGTAAGGTGACGCAAACGCGAAACCAAATTTCCAGAACCAGTTCGCCCGCTGGAAATTGCAGTAACGGCTGCGGGTTTTACAGCAAATGGTAAATTGGCTTGCTGTGAATTTGCATTAAATTTTTGTTCAGTATTTCCTTGTTCGACAGTCCCCAAAGCCACTGGCTTTTTAACAAAAAACCTCTTTAAAGAAACATTAAAGGTGACTAACCAACCAATAATGATTAGAGCGGCTAAAATAATAATACTGGCTAAAGATCCAAAAAATTTCAAAAGCGGCCAACTAGAAATTTGGCCCAATAAACCGCCAACTGGACGCGAAACTCCATCTGTTTGCCCATTACGGTTAAAAACTATATGCAACAAAGACAAAGTACTACCAATCAATAAACCAGCGCCAATAAAAACCGATAAAAATAGATCTTTATGCAACGCTCTGACTAAAGCGATACTGGCTAATAATAGAACTACTGGGATTAAAATAAATCCCCAGCCAAATAAAAAATTGCCGCCTTGATATAACAAATGGCCAAAAGGCCCTGCTTTGTCAAAACGGCTCAAAATTGCCAAAATTGCCAAAGTAAAAAAACAAATTGCCAAAATACCCTTTTTAGTACTTGACTTTAAGCGTTTTTCTTTTTTCTTTACTTCTCCGTTATTATAAAGACTTTTATATTTTCGTCTCTTGGCCATAGCCCTATTTTATCATTTCCAAGCACTAAAAGTCAAATGGCCAAAAATAAAAAGGATTTATTTCTTTTTGTGGCTAACTTAGTAAGTTACCAAGATTAAAAGAAATAAATCCTATTATTGACCGTTATCTTACCATCACTTTTTTAACCAGCCGTACCAATTACACGACAACCAAATCCAATAACATGCTACTACCGCACAAATAGAGATTAGAGCAACTGGCCACCAACAACCAAACCAGCAACAACCAAACTCAAACTGATGATTTGCATACCACGTAATGTTAAACTGGCGCATAGCAACAAAATACAAGATTACGTTGATCAATGCCAGTACCAACCATTTCTTGCCTTGCATCTTACACTTACACATATTCTCACCCCCTCATTTTTTATTGCCTAAACCCCGTTCCCGCTGGAATTAACTTACCAATAATAACATTTTCTTTTAACCCTCGCAGATAATCTTGTTTGCCCCGCACTGACGCTTCAATTAAAACACGGGATGTTTCTTGAAATGATGCCGCTGATAAAAAGCTATCGGTTGACAAGGCCACGCGTGAAACGCCCAAGAAAAGCTCCACCGCGGTCGCTGGTTTTTTATTTTCTTTTTCTATTTTATTATTGGCTTCCAGCCAAGTATCTTTTTCCACCACCTCGCCGGGCAAAAATTCCGTATCGCCAGCATCCGTGATCCGAACACGCGAAAACATTTTACGCACAATTAATTCAATATGTTTTTCATCAATATTTTCGCCTTGGTTTATATAAATAGAAATTACTTGATTTATAATATATCTTTGGACAGCTTCTTTGCCAACGGTCTTGATAAATTCTTTAAGATCAATATGGCCTTCGCTTAACTGATCGCCTTTTTGAACTAAATCACCTTTAGCCACTCGCACGCCCAAATTCGCGGGGATTACGTAGTCCTTAGTAGTTTTACGTTTGCCTTGAGGCAAAATCTTAATAATCCGCTCGCCGCCAGCGGTTTCGCGAATACCGGCAATCTGACCATCAATATCAACAATAATCGCGCGGCCTTTGGGCGGACGCATTTCAAAAATTTCTTCAACGCGCGGCAAACCTTGCGTAATATCGCCACCAGCCGCCACACCGCCAGTATGAAAGGTTTTCATAGTCAACTGGGTGCCTGGCTCGCCAATAGCTTGAGCCGTCACAATACCCACGGCCTCACCCAAACTTACTATTTGATTTTTACCCAGATCATAACCATAACATGTCTGACAAACTCCATAGCGAGTTTCGCAAGCGACGATTGAACGTACTTCAATCTTATCCAAAGTCAATTGGTCAATTAATTTAGCTTTAGCTTGATCGATTAATTCGCCCTTTCCCACAATGATTTTATTACCATCTTTCACTTCTTGTAATGATACCCGCCCGATAATTCGCTGGCCCAATGAACGATTAAATTCTTTACCATCTTCACGATAAATAACAATGCCATTTTTGGTACCGCAATCATGCTCTTTAACCACAATATCTTGAGCCACGTCCACCAATCGTCTGGTTAAATACCCAGCCACCGCAGTACGTAAAGCCGTATCTGCCAAACCCTTACGAGCGCCGTGAGTAGAAATAAAATACTCCAACCCATTAAGGCCTTCCTTGAAACAACCACGTACTGGCAATTCAATAATTTCGCCAGCCGGGTTAGTCATCAAACCGCGCATGCCAATCATCTGATAAACAACGCCCCAAGAACCGCGAGCGCCAGAATAAACGATCGTATACACCGAACCATTTTTGTCCAATTCTTTTAAAGCGACATCGCCAATTTGTTGAGTGGTCCTCGCCCAAACCTCAATAACGCTGCTCTTGCGCTCCGCAGAAGTTAGAAGCCCAGCCTCAAAATGCTGTCTGATTTTCGCGGTTTGACTTTGCGCTTGTTTTAACATTTCTACTTTTTCTGGCGGTACCTTTAAGTCATCCATACCCCAACTAATACCCGAACGAGTAGCGAACTCAAAGCCCAAGTCCTTAATTTTATCCAAAAATTCCGTGGCTTCTTTTCCTTGATAATTCGCGATTAAATCAGCCACAATTTTATAAAGCTCTTTTTTAGGCAAAGCAATATTAACAAAATTAAAATCTTCGGGCAAAACCTGATTAAAAATAATCCGGCCAATTGATGTTTCTGTTAAAAAATTAACTGATGATTCTGCACTATCTTTATTTCTCTCAGTTTTAGTTTTATCTAGAGATTTTTTAACAACCTCGACTTCCGCTTTTTTAGTTTTTAGATTGGCAGTCAACACTTTAATTTTAGCCCGCAAATGCACTTGGCCTAATTGATAAGCCAGTACTGCCTCGTCGTCCGTGGCAAAAACCCTCCCCTCCCCCTTGAGGTCGTCTTGGATAGAAGTCATCCAATAGATCCCCAAGACCATATCTTGCGTGGGCACCGCGATTGGATCTCCAGTCGCTGGCTTGAGTAAGTTCAAAGACGACAACATAATTTCTCGCGCCTCACGCTGAGCCTGTTCGCCTAATGGTAAATGTACTGCCATTTGGTCGCCATCAAAGTCGGCATTAAAAGCACGGCACACCAATGGATGAATCTGTAAAGCACTGCCCTCAATTAAAACTGGTTGAAAGGCCTGAATGCCTAAACGATGTAAAGTTGGCGCTCGGTTAAGCAAAACACAACGACCTTGAATAACTTTTTCTAAAATTTCCCAAACCTCATCCCCGGCTTCTTCTATTAATCGTCCGGCACTGCGCACATTGTGAGCTAATTCTCTTTCAATTAACTGTTGGATAATAAACGGTCGGAAAATTTCTAAGGCCATTCTTTTAGGCATCCCACATTGATAAAGTTTTAGACGTGGGTTGACAACAATAACAGCGCGCCCAGAATAGTCAACGCGCTTACCCAATAAATTTTGCCGGAAACGGCCTTGTTTCCCTTTAAGCATATCTGCCAAAGATTTCAATTGTCTTTTAGGCCCAGTGGAAGCCAGGGCACCAACTCCATGCCTAGCTGAATTGTCAATCAAGGCGTCAACCGCTTCTTGCAACATTCTTTTTTCGTTACGACAAATCACTTCTGGCGCATTTAATTCAATTAATCGTTTTAAACGATTATTACGATTAATCACCCGACGATACAAATCATTCAAATCTGATGAGGCATAACGACCGCCATCTAATTGAACCATAGGACGTAAGTCCGGCGGCAAAACCGGTAAATAATTCAAAACCATCCATTCTGGCCGCAAACCATTACGCACTAAACCCTCAAGCAAGCGCACCCGACGCAAAAGATTCTTAAGAGCCCCCACGCTAGACTTTTGGACTTGTTTGCGCATATCAGCCAATATCGCGTTCAAATCTAATTTAGCTAAAAGCTTAGCGATGGACTCGGCGCCAATCCCGGCTTCAAAAACTTCGCCGTATCGTCTAGCTAAATTGTTATATTGTAATTCCGATAAAATTTGCTGGGGACGCAATTCTTTTAATTCTTTTTCCGCGGACGCGAAACGCTCTTTGATTTTCTCTCGTTCTCGAATTTTTTGATTTTTATTGATATCCTGATCAGTCAAACTGGCAATTTTTTGTTTGTATTCTGATTTTAAAGATGCTAAAACTTTCTCTCGGGCTTGTTCATTTACTTCTAAAATAATATAGGCGCCAAAATAAATAACTCTTTCTAGTTTTTGAACTGATATATCCAAAATTAAACCGATCCGCGAAGGGATATTGCGCAAAAACCAGATATGCGCCACGGGCGTGGCTAATTTGATATGCCCCATTCTTTCGCGCCTGACAGAAGCTCGCGTTAATTCAACTCCGCATTTATCGCAAATAATTCCTTTATATCTGATACCACGATACTTTCCGCAATAACATTCCCAGTCCTTTGAAGGACCAAAAATCTTTTCACAAAACAAACCGTCTTTTTCTGGCCTTTGAGTTCGATAGTTAATAGTTTCCGCTTTTAAAACTTCACCTCGAGACCAATTTAAAATATCCTCGGGAGACGCGAGTTTTAAGCGAATTGATTTAAAGTCCGAAGTTTTAGAAATAGACATACATTATCAATTTCAAATTTTCAATTTCCAATTTCCAATTGACGACATCGTTTAAAAATTAATCATTGAAAATTTAATAGAAATTAAAAATTGTAAATTGAAAATTAAGTGACAACATCATCCGTCTTAACAATATCGCCATCCATTAATTCCGCGTTTAAAGCTAGTGCTTTTAACTCACTCAACAAAACATTAAATGACGTTGGGATGTTCGGCGCTTCAATTTTTTTGCTACGGACAATTGATTCATAGGTTCTGGCACGACCAATCACATCGTCAGATTTGATTGTTAACATTTCTTGTAAAATATGCGCGGCGCCATAACCTTCCAACGCCCAAACTTCCATTTCACCAAAACGCTGGCCACCAAACTGCGCCTTACTACCTAATGGCTGTTGGGTGATTAAAGAATACGGCCCGATAGAGCGCATGTGAATTTTATCTTCGGCCAAGTGATTCAGCTTCATCATATAAATATAACCAACCGTTGCTTTACGATCAAACGGTTCGCCAGTCCGACCATCACGCAATTGAACCTTACCATCTTCGGGCAAACCAACTTTTTTAAATTCTTCTTTAATATCCGCCTCGGTAGCACCCGCCAATACTGGAGTTCTAGCCTTATATCCAATAGTATGCGCCGCCCAACCCAAATGAGTTTCTAAAATCTGACCGATATTCATACGCGAAACCACGCCCAATGTATTTAAAATTACATCCACTGGCCGACCATCAGATAAATAAGGCATATCTGCTTCTGGTAGAATTTTAGCAATAACGCCTTTATTACCGTGACGCCCGGCTAATTTATCGCCTTCAGTCACTCGCCGTAATTGAGCCACTTCAATTTGGATGCGCTTAATAACACCCGGTGGCACGTTTTCACCTTGCTCGCGTGAAAAAATACGAATACTCACAATCCGGCCTCGTTTACCGTGTGGCATTACCAAGGAAGTATCCTTAACATCGCGCGCTTTTTCACCAAAAATAGCTCGCAACAATCTTTCTTCAGCCGTTAAATCTGCCTCACCTTTTGGGGAAATTTTACCTACCAAAATATCGCCCTCTCTAACTTCAGCACCAATCCTCACGATCCCTTCTTCATCAAGGTTTTTTAATTTTTCTTCACCGACATTAGGAATATCTGGCGTAGTCACTTCTGGTCCTAATTTTGTTTCCCGCACATCACAAGTAAAATCTTCAATATGGATTGAAGTGAAACGATCATCCTTAACCAAACGTTGCGAAAGAATAATAGCGTCTTCAAAATTATTACCACCCCAAGACATAAACGCCACTAACAAATTCTGGCCTAGTGCTAATTCACCATCTTCAGTGGATGAACCATTAGCCAAAACATCGCCTTTTTTAACTTTCTGGCCCAAAAACGCGGCTGGTCTTTGGCTGAAAGAAGTAAATTGGTTAGTACGAGAAAAATCAATTAACTCGTAATTATACTCTCCTGATTTGCTTTTAATTTTAACGTGCCTCGCGTCAACTTCGCTGACCACGCCATCTTGAAGCGATAAAAGCACCTCGCCTGAATCAATAGCCACACGACTTTCCAACCCCGTACCAACTAATGGCGCTTCTGGTTTAATACAAACGACTGCTTGGCGTTGCATATTAGCACCCATCAAGGCACGGTTAGCGTCATCGTGCTCCAAAAATGGAATTAAAGCAGTTGCCGCGCTAATAAACTGCTGTGGTGAAATATCCATATAATCAATTTTGTTACGCGATATAAAACTCGGCTCGCCTTTAACCCGGCCAGCCACTATTTTATTAACAAAACAATTCTTAGCGTCAAGCTCCACGCCCGCGTGGGCAATGCTATGGCGCGCTTCTTCATAGGCATCTAAATAAGAAATCTCGTTGGTCGCCCGGCCATCAATTACTTTGCGGTAAGGCGTTTCTAAAAAACCAAATTGATTTAAACGCACGTATAAAGCCAAATGCCCCACCAAACCAATGTTAGGACCTTCCGAAGTTTGGATCGGACAAATACGGCCATAATAAGTTGAGTGCACGTCACGAACGTCAAATCCAGCGCGCTCGCGATTTAAACCACCGGGTCCTAACGCTGACACGCGGCGTTTGTGCTCAAGCTCTGCTAATAAATTGACCTGATCCATAAACTGGGATAGAGCGGAAGACATAAAAAATTCACGCACTGTGCTGATAATCGGTCTGGCATTAACTAAAGCCGCCGGAATCATTGTATCCGTATCCAAAGTGCTCATCTTATCTTTGATAATCCTTTCTAACCGCGCTAGCCCTACGCGTAAACGATTTTGCAACAACTCGCCAACTGTTCGCACTCGGCGATTCCCCAAATGATCAACATCGTCTTTTTTAGCCTCAGGATCATTATTTAAACGAATAATTTCTTTAATGACTTCTATCAAGTCTTCTGGCCGCAAAGTACGGTGCTCTTTATCCGAGGGAACTTTTAATGCTAAACGCTGATTAAATTTCCAGCGGCCAACTTGCGCTAAATCATAACGCTCAAAATTAAAAAACATGTTATCAATCAGTTGTTTGGCTGTATCCACAGTTGCTAATTCACCCGGCCTAATATGCCGATAAACCTCTAAAATACCATCGCTTTGACTTTTGGCATTATCTTTTTCTATGGTTTTTTCAATATATTTTACTTCGCCTTTATCAACTGATTTAAAAGTGGCTAAAATTTTATTATCCTGCCCAATACCAAAAGCCCGCAAAAGCGAGGTCACCGGGACCTTGCGTTTGCGGTCAATCCGAACAGTAATCACGCCATTGGCGTCAGTTTCTATTTCCAGCCAGGCACCGCGGTTAGGAATAACCTTAGCACCAAAAAGCTTTTTGCCCCGATGAAAATTCATCGTGAAAATCACCCCAGGAGAACGCATAAGTTGAGAAATTACAACTCGCTCCACGCCATTAACAATAAAAGTGCCTCGGGGAGTCATCATCGGAAAGTCACCCAAGAAAATTTCCTGCTCTTTAATTTCGTTAGTTTTTTTATTAACTAACTTAATCCGACACTTCATCGGAGCCTCGTAAGTTAAATTATGCTCTTTGGTTTCACGTTCGGTGCGTGGCGCCTCTTCAAAATAGTAATCGCCAAAATAAAGATCCAACTCTTTGCCAGTCCAGTCCTTGATTGGCGAAACCTCATCAAATAATTCGCGAAGTCCTGTTTTTAAAAACCAATCATAGGACTCGGTCTGGGCCTTTAAGAGGTTTGGCAAAGCCATGGCTGACGGCCGACGAATGAAATATTTGTAGGGAAGTGACATATCAGTTTTTAGTTAGATCTCAACCGGCTGTCATTCCCGCGAGTGCGGGAATCCATACGGCAATCATACAGCCAAACGCGGATCCCCGCACCCTGCGGGGCACCTTCGGCCTGCGCGGGGATGACATTACGGCGAATTGAAAAACGATAAAACAATAAAAAACAAAAGCACAAAAAGGCCTACACTTTAAAATGTTAGACCTTAAATTTAATTATTAAAATAATCACCAGCTAGTAGCCAAGATTGTGCTCAAGAAATAGGCCAAAAAGTCCTGCCTATTCCCTAGTAGTTAACTGTCTTTGATTATACTCATTTTTTAAAAGTTGTCAAATGAATCTGGCATAACTGCTCACTGACCATAATATACTACTGTCATTGCGAGAAGTGCATCACAATCTTAAATAAATGCACGACGTGGCAATCTCAAAGTATGAGTCTCCTCAGAATTCGGGATTGCCACGCCTCAGCCCTTGAGGCTTCGGCTCGCAATGACAATGGTCAGTAAGTAGTTACAATCTGGCGAACTGCTGGATAAGCTTAAAACCATTGCCCAGCGACAAAGTGAGCGTATCTAAATTCTTTTATAATTTTTGAACTATTGTCATTTCTCATAGTATACTAAAATAGTATACTATGAGAAACAAGTTGCCAAGCACAAATGTATGGATAAAGAACCCCGCTTATTTTTGATACATCATTCTGGCAATTCGCAATTCATCATATGAATACTTGCCAGCTAATTCTTCAAAAACCGGCGACAATCTTTCAAGACCGACTTCACAAAACAACGCGTGAATTTCTGATAAATTATTTGCCAACGTCGGAGTTAAAAGACGCGAAAGATCACCTCGCCCAATCTGCTTATTTTTCGCGAGTTTTTCAATGTGACTAATAATTGTTGACTCTTTGAGTTCGCGTGCCTTAGCAATCTGCGCGATATTCTTTCCCTCATTCCACATTGCCAAAGTCGCGCTATAAGTGTCAATCCCTTTCTCCCTTTTTTGCCAACCGTTAATTTTTTTTACAGTATTTTTATCAACTTCTAAGCTGCCACCGCAAGCAACAATAAAATCATTATGTCTTTTTGTGAGCCCTGCTTCGGCAATCTTTAAAAAATTTTCTTGAGCTTCATTTGAACGAGCGCGAAAAATTTCATCTTTGGCCAGAATTTCCGGATGCACTAAAAATGTTTTAGCATTCCAGCCCAAAAGATACAGACCAGACAGTCGCCGAACACGCGAAAGCGCCACGTATCCTTGACCGAATTCAAAAACACCGCTTAAATCCATCACTGCTTCGTCCATACTCATACCTTGACTTTTGTGCACTGTTATTGCCCAAGCAAGACGAAGTGGCAACTGTGTAATTTGCGCCAGTGTTTTTTCACGCTCTTCAACAATCCAATCCATTGACTTAACCTGGATATTTCGGCCTTGACGCGTTCTGACAATCGGCTGGCCGCTTATTTTATCAAATCTCTCAACCGCGCCCAAAGTCCCGTTCACAAAACCGTCTTGCAAATTATTTTTTGTAAACATAACTGTGGCTCCGACTTTTAAACAAAGTTTTTCGGGTGATAAGCAGCCCTTTTTAAGCGCTTCAACTATTGGTCGCGGGCCTTCAGAAAACATCAAAAAAGTTTTCTGCTTACTATCCAGCTTGCCAAGCATTTCCTCGTTGACGCGATCAACATCAAAATTATGAGAAAAAAGTTTAGGTGCCCAATCAGGCACAAGGTGCTTGGCAATTTTTCTGGTTTCAATTTGACAAAGATGTTTATTTCCAAATTTATTACAACGGATTGCCGTTAAAATATCTAAAAAATTAACATCGTCCTGACGATATTGTTCATTAAGATAGCAAATAGTCAAATTGGCTGATAACCAAACCGACGAATCATACGCAAACCGCGCTACAGTTTCCTTGATCAATGTGCCCTGTAGAATATTGCTTACTTCATTCCTTGCAACCGGCGGCAGTTGAAAAAAATCGCCAACCAAAACAATTTGCAGACCGCCAAAACTTGCCATACTTCCTTTGATTTTCCGACAAACCGCGTCAATCATTAAAAGAGTCTCTGGTAAAAGCATAGAAACCTCGTCTATAATTAGAATTTTGGCGCGACTAACTCTTTTTTTAACATATCCAGTTGACGCGATTTTTTCCAGGTCACGTTTTTCCAGTTTATTTTTAATACCTATACCACACCAAGAATGAATCGTAAATCCGCCAATATGAGTCGCGGCAATGCCAGTTGAAGCGGTAATCGCTGGCTCAATTTTATGAGCGCGCAAATACGCCACGTATTCATTGATTACATGGGTCTTGCCCGATCCCGGCTCGCCTGTTAAAAAAACATTAACGCCGGTCTTAAGAATTGCCAACGCTCGCGCTTGAGTCATATTTTATTATAAAATTATTAGATACATTAACTACATTCAATTATAGCCGATAATTAAAACGGAGCAAGAGCCAATAAAAACCAACATTCTCAAATATGTTTTACAAAATTAGATAAAATGGTATATTTAGTATTATGCAAATCTCTTATTCCGCTTTGTCGGATTTTAAAAATTGCCCGCTAAAATATAAGTATAAATATATTGATCATATTAAGGGTCCAAAATCCAAGGACCAGCTTTTTGGCACTTGGATTCACGAGGCTTTAAAAATTACGCATACGCCCCAAACAATGCCGCCAACCGAAAGACAGGTCTTAGAACATTTTGTCAGCCGTTGGGATAATAGCGTTTTTGCCTCCGAACAAGAATCCCAAACCACGCTTCATCAAGGGATTAGAATACTCAAAGATTACTACGCCAAAAATTATCCGGGTGATTTTAACGTGATCAATCTTGAAATGCCTTTTCTAACGCCACTTACCACCGCCAGCGAAACTCATATAATCTCTGGCCGAATTGACCGCATAGACAAACGACCTGACGGCTCATTTGAGATTATTGATTATAAAACCAGCAAAAAAATGCCCGGGCAAAAAGAAATAGATCATGATTTACAGCTCGCTATTTATAATCTTGGCATTATCAATCAATGGCCAAGCTTATTTCAAGAAAAAAAGGTTCCGATATATCTAAGTTTATACTTTTTAAAACACGGCGAAAAATTAACTAGCCAGCGCACCCCAGAACAGCTTAAACAAACGCAAGAATTGTTGTTGGCTGATATCGCGGCCATCCAAAAAGAAAACGTTAAGCCCACGGGCTTCGCGCCGCGTCAAAATCCTTTGTGTGATTGGTGCGAATTTCAACATCAATGCCCTTTGTGGCGCCATAAATTCCAAAGTGCGCCACCGCCCGACGAGCCCAGCTTGCAAGCCGCGCTTGCCGAATATCTCCAAATCAAGTCAAGCGAACTCCAAAACAAAAAGCGCCTTGCGGCTTTGCAAAACGCCATTAATCAATACTGTGATTCTCACAATTTAGATCGCGTATTTAACAATCAAGGATATGTCACGCGTGCTATGCAAAAACGTATTTCCTATGACCCGACGCTGCTACGTGCTATTTTAAAACCAGCTGGCCTTTGGTCTCGTGTTTTAAGCTTTGACGCTAAAAAATTAAAACCGCTTTTAACTATTATTCCTTACGCGTTGCGCCAACAAATTGATAGCGCCGGCCGCGAAAAAGAATTTAAAGTAATTAGGGCTGGATTCACAAGAAAGTAGGGAACAAAATTTTTTGCTCCCTACGATTTACACGCCAAATATTAAATATACGTATCAATACGTATCACCTCAGAAAAGGCGCGCCAACACTACGGAGATAGCCCCGCGTCCAGCCGTATTGCAATACTTGAATGGGAGAACCCACGCGAATCTGATCAAGATACCCTTTGGCCAACAAACTATCTTTTAATAAATATCTTAGCTCATCTTCTTGTTTCATATTCATAGCACCACAAATCTCTTTAATCACGTTCAGTCTATCGCTTAATAATGTTTTCTCCTCATCCGTCAATGGCTGCCCCAACCAAGATTTGCCCGTCAGAACCATTAGACCTGCCACGTCTTGAGCAAATACCAAACTATTTTTTTGGCCATCAGTCAAAAAACCCACTTCTTCTGCTTGCGTTATTACTGGTATGGCATCATAACATATTTTAGCAATATTATGTGGCCATTGATCTGAAATTAATATATCGTTAATAGACATCATCGCACCTCCTTAAGTTTATCGCTAACCATCTGCCAAAGCTTGGTTTCATCGTATAATCTTTCATTGCGAAAATCTTCTAGTATCGCATTTACACCTGGAGGCAAACCAACGTTAATAATTTCCTGAGCCAGCCCAATCAACCCATCAAGACATTCTTGAGTTGCTATCGCACCCTCTAAGGCGGTGTCCAGAACGTATGCCGTTAGCTCAAATACTTTACGCAAATCTGTAACGACCTCACGCTTAAACCGCGATCGCAATTCGGTCAACGCTAATTGGAGCTTAAAACTACGCAATAAAATGAGTATTGTTTCGATGGGAACATCTTTTAGGCGCCCCCTTATCACGCCGCTTCTCCATCCCCCTGCTTCGGGGATAAATCTCCGTGGCGGTTTTAGATTAATAATATCTGAAGCCTGTTTCCAGTATTGATCATCAGGGACACTTTTCTTAACCATTAAATTCCTCCCTTATTATTTGCTTACTGCGATTTTAAGAGCTCAAAATATCGTAAAACATTAAACCACTAAAGTCAAGGTTGCGGTGCTTTATACCCAACTGGTGCTTGCTGTAAAAACTTAGCATTGGGCTTGTAGCCCGCGGCTTGGGCTTGGGCTTCAGTGGCAAACCAAATTAAATTTTCTGGTTTAATCCGTTGCACTGTTGAATCCCAAGGCCAATAATAATTCTTGCCGGATTTGGAAGCCACAAATTGGCCTTGCTTTTGTGGTAAATTTATGTTAACTTGGTTTTGTTGGTTTGATGATTGATTTTCTGCTGAGGATTGATTTACGGAGTTTGCAGAATTTACAGTATTATCAGTTTGATTGTCTGGTTTTAAAAACGTCTGGCTGATATTCGCGACTTGGGATTCGTTAATAGTCAACGGTTGTTTTAGTGGTTGTGGCATAGTCAAACGGCCAGCGCCAAAACTAATCAAACTAATCAAAATCACACCAATTACTAAAATAATATCGTTTTGATTGTCTTTTAAAAAATCTTTTATACTCATGATACAGTTCAGCGGTTATTTAGTTAACGGGTTAACGAGTTGGCGAGTTTTCGTAACCCGTTAACCCATTAACTCGTTAACCGATTAACCAAAAACAAACCTATGGCCCATACTAAAGCAAAAGGCACAACTAAATTAGGTCGCGATTCTGAAGGCAAACGCCTTGGCGTTAAAATTTACGGCGGTCAGCCAGCCAAAACTGGCAACATTATTATTCGCCAACGCGGCACCAAGTTCATTCCCGGCAAAAATGTTCGCCGCGGCAACGACGACACGCTTTATGCCTCAACCAACGGCTTAGTTAAGTTTTTAACTAAAAGAATGATAAAATTTAACGGTGCTCGCAAAATATCCAAAGTTGTCACAGTTGAATAAAATATTTTTCTACGCCCTCTTGAGGGCGGTTTAAATGACCGCTATTAGGAGGGCGTGGAAATTTCCGCGCTTGGTTAATAATAAAACCCCTAAAAAGGAGGTTGCTAATGCCACAAATCCGAATTTTCATTAAAGGATGGCTAAAAGTATTGTGGTATATGTTTGATTACATATACCTGCCAACTTTCTCTGCGCCGAAAAACCGCAAAACAGCAGAGATAACCGAAAGTCGTATTCTCGGCAAGTGCTTACTTATATTAGTGGGACTAATATATTTCACATGCCAAGAAGTGATTGGACAAAAAATCTACGAAATTTCAGGGGCATTACTTATGTCAATAGGATTCGGCGGATTATCTCAATCACTAGCATGTTATTCTAGATATTGCCCGCCTCAAAAAGAACCTCGCAGATTTAATCGCATCGCCATATACAATGATTATGGTAAAAGATTAATGAAAACTGGTTTCTTGGCTAGCTTTGCCATAGGAATTCCACTAATACTATTAGCCGGCATTCTTCGATATTATTATGACATCGGCAGTCTAATCGGTTTAACCGGATTTTTAATATTTCTTATGGACTTTGCGCAGGCAACTGTTGGATTACGGTATCACATACCGAGTCTCATCAACAATAGTTAAAACATAAAGAGGAAGGAAGATAATGTTGGTAAAATTTAAAGATCTGTTTGAGGTATATCTGTTTATTCACGGCCATACAACTGACAACCCACCGCCCCCCCCATTAGATAAAATGAAATATGGCGAAACAGCGGTAATCCGCGCGCAAATTACAGACACTATCAACGTCATCCCTAATTTAGTTGAGGTGCCTGACGATAGCGCGACTGGCAAGCTTATCAAAGCAATGCGAGAAAACCAATAATAAATTTAATCACCAATTTAACCAAAGCCCTTGAACTCAAATTTTCAAGGGCTTTTTTATTAAGACAACAGCGTGCAAGGTCAGACCTTGCTCTTGTGTAAGGTCTGACCTTGCACAAATACAAAACCGCCCACAAAAAACTATTCCTCTTTAATAATGACTTTAATCTTGGCCTCAAGATTATGCGGCAAATGAAGCTCAACTTCGTGTTCGCCTACCTCTTTGAGACGCTTCGTGAGTTTAATGGCTGACGATGGTAGCTTAAAACCAGATTTCGCAATGGCCTCAATAATTTCCGCCGACCCAATGCCGCCAAAAAGCTTGCCGTCTTTTGCCTTGGCCTTAATAACAAATTCTTGTTCGTCAATTTTCTTGACCAAGGATTCTGTATCCTTTAATTCAAGTTCGGCTAGTCGTGCTCGCTCGATCCTAACTTTTTCCGCCTGTATTAATGCTGTCTTATCGGCAAGCACACCTAAACCACGTGCAATCAAAAAATTACGCGCGTAACCGTCGCTAACATCTTTAATGTCACCTGCCTGACCTAAAGTTTTGATATCTTTTAATAAAACAATTTTCATGATTTTTAGTATTAAGTATCAAGAAGTAAGTATTAAGTATAAAAATTTTAAACCGTTGATACCTAATACCTGCTTCTTAATACATATAGAACTCACATTTCAAAATCGGACTTAGAACCCAATAATGAATAATTAAATTTATGACTAGGTAAAATCAATTTAGAAGTGCAACTTTGAGTGGTATACTCAAAGTTGTATGAATAAAAAAAATTACAAACAACTTAATCAGAAAGAGCGCGACCAAATCTTTTTACTTAAGAAAAAGGGGCTAACC
>Ga0210051_1002880_pt1 | contig 17260 bp, 16 predicted proteins | sample CryGey092014_all_FD_185464 | JGI IMG/M metagenome (GOLD analysis project Ga0210051, IMG submission 185464) | Groundwater microbial communities from aquifer - Crystal Geyser CG23_combo_of_CG06-09_8/20/14_all (SPAdes) (version 2) | ecosystem: Environmental > Aquatic > Deep subsurface > Groundwater... | reverse complement strand
AAGAAGGCAAATTGAAAAAAGGAAAAACCATCATTGAACCAACTTCCGGAAACACCGGAATAGGTTTGGCGATGATTGGAGCAATCAAAGGATATAAAGTTGAAATCGTAATGAGTCGGGCGGTTTCGGTGGAAAGAGTGAAAATGATAAAAGCTTTTGGCACCAAAGTTATTCTAACCGACGCCAAAAAAGGAACGGACGGAGCGATAACAAAAACCAGAGATTTGGTTGCGAAAAATCCGAAAAAATATTTTATGCCAGATCAATTTTCCAATATTTACAATAAAATCGCTCACTATGAAACAACTGCCAAAGAAATTTGGAATGATACGGACGGAAAAGTGGACTATTTTGTTTCGTCTATTGGAACTTCAGGCACAATTGTCGGGGTGGGAGAACATTTGAAAAAATTGAATCCTAAGATTAAAATCGTTTGCGCTTATCCGGAAAAAGGCCACTATATCCAAGGATTAAAAAATATGGAAGAAGCTATTGTTCCGAAAATATACGACAAAAGAAAAATAGATATATTTGTGACTATTCAAACCGAAAAAGCTTTTGAAATGACAAGACAAATTGTCAAAAAGGAAGGAATTTTTGCGGGAATGTCCAGTGGCGCGACGATGGCGGCGGCTTTGGCGACAGCTAAAAAAATTCAAGCGGGCAATATAGTAGTGATTTTTCCGGATCGGGGAGAAAAATATCTGAGCGCCAAACTTTTTGGATAGAACTTTTCACGCCAGCAGAATAACTGTGAGAGCAAAATTTGTCGGAAATCTTAATTTTAGAAAATAGAGACAACTTGGAATGATTGAAATGAAAGGAAAGGGGCAGATCATATATAATAAGCGAAAATCCCGCATCAGCGGGTTTTTGGGTATTGAATGAATGTTGACTGATATTCATAGTGATGTATGATTTTATTAGATGATTAAATTTAATAATCTAACGAAATATCAAGAATTTAAAAAAGCTATAAATAAGCCATATTTTGCTAATTTTGATTTTTTACTTAAAAAGTTGAATGTCTATAATTATCAACTTTCTTTATGAAAAAAAAGGCTTTATTGATTGTCTGAAAAGAGACGTTTATTTTTTTGTGGATGAAAAAGAAAAATTAATTGCCCAAGAAATTTCTTTCTTAATTTATCAGCCAAGCTATCTTAGTATGGAACTTATATAGAAAAAACCTTAAAAGAATGTTTGAAATTTTGAAACAAAAATCAATCCCAATCGTCGAAAGTCTGCATAGACGGGTTTATTTGACAGATAGTCAAAAATAATATACATTAGTAATGTATAAAAATGATAATAATCAAACATTAGCAATGGATAAAAATATAATCAGGAACATTATTTTGGATCAAAAAGAGTCTTTTGAAAAAAGGATTGATTTTATCGAGAGAAATATCCCTGAAAACTTCATTTCATCTAAAAAAATTTGTGTTATTAGCGGAATCCGCAGAAGCGGGAAATCCACACTTCTTAAACAGATTTCAAAAAAATACGAAAGCTATGCATATCTTAATTTTGAAGATGAGCGAATGCTCGATTTTACTTTTCGGGATTTTGAGATACTTTTGGAAGCTTTTTTGGAAATATATGGCGATCAAAAAATCTATTTTTTTGATGAAATTCAAAATATTTTTGGATGGGAAAAATTTGCGCGAAGATTGTTTGAAGATGGAAAGAAAATATTTATAACCGGATCCAATGCAAAACTTCTAAGTTCAGAATTATCCACTACGCTTTCTGGGCGACATTTGAAAATAGAGCTTTTTCCTTTTAGTTTTCAGGAGTATCTGGAATATAATAAAATAAATTTCAAAAAATATTATACCGCCAAAGAGAAGAGTGCAATAGGAGCACATCTTATAAAATATATGGAATATGGGGGATTCCCAGAAATAGTTGTGGGTGGAAATATAGAAGAGCTTCAGCAGTTATATCAAGATGTACTCATTAAAGATCTTTTAGTGAGATTTAAGATTCGCGAAACAAAAGCTTTTCGCGAGGTCGCTTTATTTTTACTTTCCAATGTGTCAGCTCCTATAAGTTTTAATAAGTTGAAAAATCTTCTTGGGGTGAAAAGTGTTACTAGTGTTAAAAATTATGTTGATTTTTTTGAAGAAGCTTATTTGTTTTATAGTCTATTTAAATTTGATTATTCTGTAAAAAAGCAAATGATTAATGATAGAAAAATATATTGTGTTGATAGCGGAATTGCTAATGCGGTCGCTTTTCGTTTTTCCGAAAATATAGGGCGGATTATGGAAAATATGGCTTTTATCGAGCTTAAGCGCAGAGGAAAGGATTTTTTCTATTATAAGGATAAAAAAGAGTGTGATTTTGTTATCAGGAGAGCTACTAAGATAGTTGAAACTATCCAAGTCACGCAATCGCTTTTTGATCCCAAAGTGAAAGAAAGGGAATTAGCTGGTCTCTTGGAGGCAATGAAAAAATTTAAATTGAAAAAAGGTTTAGTTATAACCAGAGATCAGGAAGATAAAATAAAAATAGAAAATAAAATAATTGAAGTTATTCCTCTCTGGAAGTGGCTAATTGATAAAAACCGAGATAATGTTTGAAATTTTGAAACAAAAATCAATCCCAATCGTCGAAAGCCTGCACCGGCGGATTTTTGGGCATGAGATGAGTGAGGAAATGAGAAAGTTTTTGGGAAATTTAAGTATTTCTTTTTTTGGTGGGGCATTTTATTCTGTATTGCTATTCATTGTTTCTATTCTTGCTGGGCGATTTCTGGGTCCAATTGATTACGGAAAATATGCTTTATATGTGTCTCTCTTTTCTTTTTTTACAATTTTTCTTTCATTTGGATTAGAAACTACAATTATTCGTCTTGCTGCTAAAGCAGATGCAGATATGAGAAAAAAGATTATTTCTACGTTTATTTTTTTCTTTTTTGTTAATGCTATCTTCTGGTCATTAATTTCGTTTATTTTTAAGAGTCTTATTGTTAAGATATTTGGATTGCCAGTGTTATTTATTTTTTTTGCTTTGCTATTTTCGATGACAAATTCAATTGGCATGATAATCGAAAACTATTTAAAATTATTAAATAAGTTTTTATTTATAAATATAATTCGTGTATGTCAAGGGCTTTTCTTATTGGTTTTTCTCATTTTGCTGCGTTTTTTATTTGGCGAAATATTTTCATTGAGTTGGTTTATATTTTTGAGTGTAGCAGCATCTTTGCTAGTGCTAGTAGTTTATTTTCTAAAAGCAAAATCATACTTAAAATTTATTTTGGATATAAAAACACTTAAAGAGCTTCTTTTATTCTCATCATTTCTTTTTTTAAGTGTGATTTCTGGCTACTTGATTCAAAGTGGCACAGTTATTCTAATAAATAAATTCATAGGTCTTCGTGATCTTGGTTTGTATAATGCATATTACTCTTTATCGCTAGCTATAACGGGGCAGGTTATTGGTTTTTTTGTGGCTGCGTATTTTCCAGCCTTAGCGCAATCGACAAATAAAGTTGCGGCTATAAAAAAAATAGACAAAATGATACCAATAATTACCCTGCCGTGGCTGATTATAAGTTCATTGATTATGTTTTTTGGAATAAAACTTTACGGAACGAGTTATCCATTGGATATTGGGATCATAGTGCCATTTAGTTTTTATTCATTGTTTTATTTGTATGGTGTCTTGTATGGATATATAGTTATTTCTAACGCGAGTAACATTTTAGTAAGAAATATGTATGCAATATGGTTTTTGATTGTTGTTGGATACTTTTTTGTGCTGTTTCTGCTGTCTTATTATTTGAATATGACAGTGCAAATTGTTTTATGGGCACAAGTTATTGCATTCGGAATCAACGCCTTTTTAAATAGGGCTTATTGTGATAAGATTATAAATAATTAATTAATTTTAACATTACTATGAATGATTTAGAGAAAATATTTTATAGCAACAAGGGGGCAAAAATCCATAAATGGAAACATTATTTTGAAATTTATGATCGTCATTTTCAAAAATACAGAAACAAAGAAATCGTTATTTTAGAAATAGGTGTTTTTCAAGGCGGATCGTTGCAAATGTGGAAGGAGTATTTTGGAAATAATGCAAAAATTTATGGATTGGATATAAATCCAGAATGCAAGAAACTTGAAAGCGAGGGTATTGAAATATTAATTGGCTCACAGCAGGATAGGGCTTTTCTAAGAAAATTAAAAACTATAATTCCTAAGGTTGATATCTTAATTGAAGATGGTGGTCATACAATGAAACAACAAATTACAACCTTTGAGGAGTTGTATGAACATGTAAAGGATGATGGGGTATATCTTTGTGAGGACTTGCATACATCTTATTGGGAAAATTTTGGCGGTGGCTACAAATCTAGAGGAACATTTATTGAATATAGTAAGAATTTTATTGATTACATAAATGCATGGCATTCAAAACAAATAGCGTTGAGAATAAATAATTTTACAAAATCTACTTTTGCTATACATTATTACGATAGCATTATTGTTCTTGAAAAAAGGCGTATGAAAAAACCACAAGATCTATCTACTGGTAATGACACATTGCCTCCATATAATCCAAAAAGATCTTGGTTTGATTTGTTTTTGGCTGTCTGCAGGGGATTAAGGAACAAAATAAGAACGATAACAAGATTGTAAATAAATTAAATGCAAAAATTAATTTCAATAATTATTCCTGTTTATAACCACGAAAAGTTTATTGCTGATACTATTGAAAGCGTCATAAAGCAAACTTATCAAAACTGGGAAATGTTGGTTGTGGATGATTGCTCAACTGATGGAAGTTGGAATATTATTCAAGAATATGCAAAAAAAGATTCAAGAATAAAAATATTTCGCAATGAAATTAATAAGGGACTTATAGAAAATTGGAAATTTCTTATTGATAATTCAAGAGGAGAATTCGTAGCTTTTTTGGAGGGTGATGATATTTTCTATGAAAAAAATTTAGAAAAGAAAATTGAAATATTTGAAGAATATCTGGAAGTTGGAATGGTTTATTGTAACTTCAACACGATTGATGAAACTGGAAATATTCTGATAGATAATCACTATTTTAAAAATAATATTAAGACCTTTGAGAATGAAAAAATTGCTCCAGAGGATTTTATTCTTACGAGAAATGCTCCTATGTCAAGTTATAGCCAGGTGATGATTAAGCGAGAGGTACTTTCTATTTCTGGATATCCGCGCAGTTTAGATGCTGGTGCGAAGGTTTTTTTACCGTCAGATTGGGATTTTAACTTTCGTGTTTCAACTAAGAATAATATTTATTCCTCAAATGAAATTCTTTTGGGATATAGGAAGCATTCAAATAATAGTTCTTCAAAAACAATCGCTGTTTCTAATCAACTATTAATGATATTGGATGAATATGAAAAAGAATTCCAGGACAATAAAGCGGTTTTGAGCGCTATTCAATATATGCGAGGTAAAACATGTTATTTTAATACACTTTATTATATTGAAAATAATAACAAATATATGGCTTGGAAAGAGTTTCGTTTATATGCTTATAGATATCCATACAACATCATTAGGGATACTTTTTTGAATTTTAAACTAATTATTAGGTTATTTTTACCTGGGAAAGTTAATGATGCCATAAGAAGTAAGTATTATGGAAAATAATAATGATATGAGTAATATAAATAATGAAATGATTAGTATTTTGATTGTTTCTTACAATGCTGAAAAATATATAGAAAAGACAATTCAAAGTTGTCTCAATCAAACATATAAAAATATAGAAATTTTGCTTTTAGATAATGCTTCGAAAGACAATACAATTGAAATTGTCAAAAAAATGCAAGCATATGATAATCGAATAATGATTTTTGAAAGCAAGAAAAATCTGGGTCCTTATGCAGGCTTGAATTTTCTTTTGGGAAAAGCCAAGGGTGAATATGTTGCCATTCAAGATCATGATGATATTTGGTTTCCGGAAAAAATTGAAAAACAAGTTGAATTTTTGGAAAAAAACAAAGACTTTGTCGCTTGCGGGACGAATACTTTTTATTATTATGAATCAAGAAAACTTTTAGTTTTGAATAAAAAATCAGCCGTAACAAATTTTGTAGATCATACTTCTTTAATGTTTCGAAACCAAGGATTTAGGTATGATGAAAAATATTTATTGGCCGATGAATATTTTGAAAAGAAAATATTATTTAGTAAAGGAAAAATTGTTTGCTTGCAAGTACCTATGACAATTCATAGGATAAAAGGTGATGGGACGAATTTATCTTCTAGCCGATTTAAAATTTCCTTGAAAAATGTGAAAGACTTTTTTGTTATAAATAAAATAAATTTTTCTAGCAGTGTTTATTTCGTGGATTTATTATTGGGTAGATACTTGCCAGATAGGTTCGTTTGGTTTATAAGAAAAAATATTACACAAAAAAATTCAATATGGATTTCACTAGAAGATTTTAGTGAAAAATATCACATTGATTTATAAAAAGTTCTGATTTTTTGAACTATCTTCTCAATCTCAAATTTATTAGTTATTTCTTTTTTTGCATTATTCCCCAAACTTTTTCGCAGACTTTCATTTTCAATTAGTTCTCATAATTTCCAAAACGGAATAAATTTGACTGTGGTATTCTTAATTCGGATTTCAGTTTCAAGCGTTAAATTAATAACCCATGCTTCCGGCGGAGAATAGGCGTTGATAAAATTGCCGAGCGATCTTGTAATTTGCGGATTTTTAAGTCTGGAATATTTTACTTCAATAGGCAGGGGATGTTTTCCATCGTTAATTATGAAGTCAACCTCAGCTTTATCCAAAGTTCTCCAAAAACCTAAATTTTTCGCGGTGTTTGAAATTTTTTCTTGCAATCTATTAGCGATTAGATTTTGAAAGACAAAACCGATTTGCTCCGGCTGAGTGAGGTTGCCAAATAGCCCCAAGGAGAAATTTCGCAGTCCCAGATCATAAAAATACGCTAATGGAGACCGAGTTATTTCTTTGTGTTTATTTTTAAAATACGGCGATATTGTTCGAATTGAAAATGTTTTTTCGGTGTACCAAAGATAATTCTTGAGCGTTTGAAAACTTATTCCAGTCTCTTTCGCCAATTGTGAATAGTTTATTATTTTTCCCGATTGATCGGCCAGCAATTTTATCATCAGGCTGAACTTTTCAATTTTGCTTGATCCCAAGAAATAAGCAATGTCTTTTTCCGTATAACTTCTATATATTTCACTAATAATTTTGTTTTTTTCTTCAAAAGTATCCGATATAACAACCCTTGGATAACCCCCAAAGTTCAAATATTCATTTAGAAGCGACAAAGACAGTTCGTTTTCAATGGAAAAAAACTCCTTGAGCTTGTCTGTGTATTTGTATTCGGTTTTGAAATCAACGAATTCATTGAAAGTTATCGTGGAAAGTTCAAACATTCTTTTTCTTCCGGCCAAAGATTCATGTATTTTTTCTTTAAGTTCCAAACTACCGGATCCGGAAACGATAAATTTATACGGCAAATTCATATCATAAATTCCTTTAAGAAAAAGACCGGCATTTTCTTTTCTTTGAATTTCATCTATAAAAACAAAGCCCTTTTCTTTACCGAATTCTAATTCCAGTTTTCTAACAAGAGAATCTTGAGAGACAAAATAGGTGGCGTCTTTTTCTATGTCTAAATTTAAAAAAACTGTTTTTTCTCCATCTGATATTAGAAAATCTCTTAGTTTATTCATAAGAGTTGTCTTGCCAGCTTGACGAGGACCGACAATTAGCAAAATTTCCCTTATTTGAAGGCTTTTTTTAATTTCCCCGTATAAATTTCTTTGGATATCTATCATATCAATACCATAATTATTAAACTATACTTTCATAATAACACCATAATTGTTAAAGTCAAGTTCTTAATTTACTCTATTGTAGAATTTATAAAAAGTTCAATTTTTTTCGCAATAATGCTAATGGCGTAGTTTTGTTCAATGACTTTTACGGCATTTTTGCCGAGAAGCTCTCTTTTTACTTGATTATTGATTAAACTTTTTATGGCTTGAACCAATGTGGAAACATTTTCAGAATGGACCAAAATTCCGGTTTTTTCATTTTCAATCAATTCTCTGTTTTCGGGAATATCTGTGGTGATGATTGGCAGTCCAGTGGCCATGGCTTCCATAATAGCATTGCTCATACCTTCAAAGAGCGTCGGCAAAACAAAAATATCGGAAATTTTGAGCAGTTGCGCCACATCATTTCTTTTACCGAGAAATAAAACGTTCTCTTTTGATAAGTAATTTTCCAATTGATTTTTTAAATTATTTTTTTCTTCTCCGTCGCCGACAAGCAATAATTTTATTTTTTTATTTTTTTCATAAATTTCTTCAAACGCTTTCAGTAAATATTTATGTCCTTTATTGATATGCAAGTTGGCGACGCAAATTATAGTGAAGTCTTCTTTTTCTAAACCCAAATTTTTTCTTAAATTTTCGTCTCTTTCAATTTTATCATAAAAATCAATATCTATGCCATTAGGAATGATGGTTATTTTTTTCGGATTAACTCCGATTTTTTTCACATAAAAATCTTTAACAGATTCTGAATTTGCCAAATATTGTTTTACAAAATATTTTGTAATTTTTTCAAATAATCTTGCCGACCAATATTTTTTGTGATTGTAGGTTGTTCTAAGCGAAGGGAATATTTTTGCGTTAGTAAAAATTTGCAAGAATAATCGACCGACAAAATCCGCGTGAAAAAGATAAGTGAAAATCAAATCCGGTTTTTCTTTTTTAATTTCTTTCAATAGTCTAAAATAAGCAAAAATATCCAAAAGACTTTTTTGATTTATGTTTATAATAGAAATATTTTTCTGCTCAAATTGTTCAGCCAACTCACCCCTTTGATTGAGAGTTATAATTTTATGTTCAAATTCAGCAAGAAATGGCAAAGTGCGCAAAAGCATATTTTCGCATCCGCCATTTTCCAGCGCTTGAATGAGATGAATTATTTTCATTTTATTCATAAATTCCTACGCATGTTATGCCAGCTTCCGGGTGCTCATAAGACTTGATATCTTTTAAATTGGCATCTCTAAACCATTTTTCAATTTCGGAAACATAATAATAATTGCTTTTAGGAGTAGCAATAATGTCAAAAGAATCATTTAGTTTCATATTGAATGGAAAATTGGCGTAATAAGAAAAGGGAATTTTTTTAGCTAATTTTTTTAATCCCAAAAAATTAAAAAAATGTGTGAGGTAATTCAAGAAATGAGCGATAGTTGCCGGTAGATAGGAAAATTTATATAGAAAGGATCTTGGAAATTTTTTAAGTATATTTCTGACTGGTTCATAGAAATAGAGGGCGCGTTTATTGTTTCTTCTGTTATAAACCCAAATGGCCATAGTGCCACCCGGTTTCAAAACCTTTGGCAAACGCGAAAAACCTTCCTGCGGTTTTGGCAGATGATGAAGCACGCCGATTGAATAAGCTAGATCAAAAAAGTTTTGAAATGGCATCGCGTAAATGTCCGCTTGAACAATACAAACATTTTCTATATTTTGAGTAAGTTTGTAAGCAAATTCTACCGATTCTCCCAAGTCGGTTCCAAAAGCGAGTGATGCGCCACAACTGACGGCATGTTTGGTGAAGCGACCGGATCCGCAACCAATATCCAGAGTTATCTTTCCACGAATGTCCTCTTCTTTAATATTTGGACCGATAAAATGAAGAAAATTGTTTTTTTCAAAATCATTTTCTTTGTAGATGTTATTCCATTCATAAGCGAAACTTTCAGCGGTTTTTTTTTGATGATTCAAAAATTTATCCAAATCGTTTATTTTGTCAATTTCCGCTTGCCAGTCAATGCTTATTTTTTTTGAAAGTTTTTTTTCAAATTTTTTATAAAAATTATAGTGTGACTGTAAAAGATCGGCTTTGAGTTTTCCGATTAAGATTCGAGGAATGCCGTTGATAATTGGATACCAATTTTTATCGTTAAAAAGAATGCCGGAAATTGTATGTCCGTTTTTTTCTTCAAACGAATTTAATTCAAATTTTTTAGAATTGATCGGGTCAAGCAAATATTCTACGAATTTTTGTCTCATTTTTTTATTTAAAATTATTTATTTAAGGGTTCACCCTGTTAAGTAAATTTTGCTCTGCAAAATTAATTTTTCTAAAGAAAAATTACTTAACAGGGTAAATCAAAATATTCCTGAAACCAAAGCTCAAGAGTGATGAGCGCCCAAATGCGATAGGCATGGTTGATTTTTGTATTCACATGTTCATCTAAAAGGGCTTTCAGGGCTTCTTTTTTAAATAAGCCTCTATTTATCGCTTTCTCGGACAGGATCGTGTCATAGGCGAAATCTTTCAATTTTCCGCGAAACCAGACATCAATCGGAATGCCAAAACCCATTTTAGGGCGAAACATTACCTCATCCGGCACCAGACCACGCAAAGCTTCTTTCAAGATATATTTCTTATTATTAAGCCCTTTCAGTTTTAAATTAAATGGAATTTTGGCGGTTAGCTCCAACATTTCATAATCCAAAAAAGGCGATCGTCCTTCCAACGCCACTGACATTGAATCAATATCAACTTTGACCATTAAATCATCGTGCAAATAAGTGGAAAAATCCGCGTATAAGCATTGGTCCATTTTATTTTTTGTGCCGACTTCTTTAAATTTATCCGCCACGATATTATAAGAGTCAACACCTTTGGTTTTTTCCTTGAAAATATCGGTATACATTTTTTCTTTTAACTCGTTGGAAAAATAGCGGATATAGTTGATATAGCGATAATTATAATTTTCTGAGAGTGTTTCGGCAAAAATATAGGCTCTATCAAAAAAAGTATTTTTGATATTTTTGGCTAAAAATTTGACGATGGGTAAAATAATTTGTTTGTGAAAAGGGATGAATTTATTGTATAGAATTCCGAATTTTTGCACACTATATCGGCCGTATCCGGCGAAATTTTCATCTCCGCCGTCGCCGTTAAGCGCCACCGTAACATATTCCCGTGTCATTTTGGAAACATAATAGGTTGGCAAGGCGCTGGAATCGGCGTAGGGTTCTTCGTATTGATAGACCAATTGCGGGAGCATTTTGATGGCGTCCGGCTTGACGATAAATTCTTTGTGATTGGTCTTGAATTTTTCCGCCACAATTTTGGCATATTTGAGCTCGTTGTATTTTTCTTCTTCAAATCCGATAGAAAAAGTTTTGATTGGTTTTCTGCTTTTTTTTGCCATAAGCGCCACAATTGCGCTGGAATCAATCCCGCCGGAAAGGAATGCCCCTAGAGGCACATCGGAAATCATTCTTAGTTTCACGGATTCTTCCAGTTTTTGCATTATTCTTTTTTTCCATTCTTCTTCTGATAAATTTAATTTTTTAGAGTAATCCAATTTCCAATATCTCTCTTTCTCGATTTTTTTAGTTTTTAAATCTATAAATAAATAGTGCGCCGGTTCCAGTTTTTGAATATTTTTAAAACCGGTAAGTGGAGCGGGGCAATATTGCAATGTCAAATAGTGATGAATGGCAATATAGTCCGGTTCTTTTTTGTATTCTTTTTGCGTGAGGATAGCCTTGAGTTCCGAAGCGAAAATAAAAACATTTTCATTTAGATAATATTTGAAAGGTTTTTTGCCGATGCGATCGCGGGCGCAAAAAATAGTTTTTTCTTGTTCATCATAAATGGCAAAAGCAAACATACCTCGTAAATGTGTCAGACACTCTTTTCCAAACTTGTCATAAAGCGCCATAATGACTTCTGTGTCGGATTTGGATTTAAAAGAATAGCCTTCATTTTCGAGCATTTCTCGCTTTTCTTGGAAGTTGTATATTTCGCCATTAAAAACTATCCAGTAGCGGTTAAGATAACTCATTGGTTGATGTCCAAGAGGAGAAAGATCAATGATAGAAAGTCGGCGATGGCCTAGCCCGACTTTTTGATCAGGAGAAATATAAACTCCGCCGTCGTCCGGTCCGCGATGGAGAATTTTTTCGTTCATAATCAAAATATCCTGTTCGGAGACAGATTTGTCGTTAAAATATATTTTACCGGTTATTCCGCACATTATTTTTTCTTCCAAATATAAATTATATTATTATCATTATATACCAATTCATATTCGGTCGTATCATTAAATTTGTTCAGATCGGCGCCGTAAAAATTGATATCTCGCCACCACTTTCTTTTGGCATAGTAATTGTTGAATTTATCCAATGAATAGAACACATAGATGTTTTCATTTTTAGGAATAACAAATTCCGAGTTATCAATATTTTTTATCAGTTTTTCTTTTTGGATTTCTTGATAATAGGCTTTTAGATTTGAATTTAAGGAGGAAAGATTGGCGTCTGTTGGGTTTGCTAGATTAGCTCTAAATAGCTTATTTATATTACTTAGGATTTTTTCACTTTGAGTGATATTTTCATGTTCAATTGAATTATTTTTTGGAAGAAAAAAAGAAGGAGAAGGGGATGTGTTTTCTCTTTTGGCAAAATATTTTAGAATAGCTCCATTTCCTCCTTGAGTTATGAAAAATGAATTTTCCGGAGTGTTTTCTTTTATCCATTGCGAGGCTCTGTATTCTTTTTGACTGATATAACCCGCTTTGGCTTTAGCGATATAAATGGAGCCGCCTATTCCGATGAAGACTAAGATTGCAACGATAATTTGAAAACTTTTTTTCTCAGAAAATTTCAATTTGGCAAAAACGAAAGGGGTAAGAGCAATGAGTGCCATTGAAGTCATCGGCCAAAATCTGTCTGGAAGAGTTTTGAAATCTATCCGGGGCAAAAATTCAGAAAATATCAGACCAATGGACAAAATAGCTAAGGCTATTTTTTCCAGAGAAGAAAATTTTTCTGTGGAGTATATTTTTTTTGCCAAAAAAAAGAGATAAAAAAGACAAGTAAAAAACAAAAAAGGACTGAGAGAATAAGCGTAATAATTCAAAATGTCTTTGAATCCCGTCCAACCCAAATTAAAACCGTCCATGTTGGAATAGCCGCCAAGAAACCACCAATTCCAATGCAAACCAGTTTGAACCATTTCTATAAAATTGCCGGTAAGTTGCAATGGAGTTAGCAAAAAATTGAAAATTTTAATATGCAAAATCATTATGAAAAAAATCAATCCGCCAATTGTCCAAGAAAGCGTTTTTTTTGAAGCGTTTAATTTTTGATAAAAATAATTTAGAACAAAAAAGGCATTGAGCAAAAATAGAATGATAAAAAATTCATGAATCATGAGCCCTGTTGTCGCGATAATTGAAGAAAAGAAAAAATATTTTTTCTTGCCATCAAGTCCTCGGGATAAATAATAAATAAAAGGCAAGATCGCCAGAATAAAAAGGGCATTTGGGCGAGTGTAATCAACTTCCAAATTAATGATTGGCACGGAAATAAAAGACAGTAAAATTAAGTACTTGATAGTTTTCTGTTTTATTTCTGTTATTTTTATAATTTGATAAAGATAATAGATTCCAGATATCTGAGCGATAATTATCCCAAATTTAAATAGCCAATAAGGAGAAATTTGGGAAAGCAAAGAAACAAAATCCACGAAAATGGCAAACATTGGTCGATAGGGAGTGTTGAAAATTCCGGCGGAAATGTTTTGTTCTGCATTCATTATGTAGGTATAGCCGTCAATTTCCGGCACAAATTCATAGGATAATGTAGCAGCTAAATGAACAAGCGTAAAAATCATAATTCCAAAAAAAATAAATTTATAATAATCTCGAGTTTCAATTTTTTCTTCGACATCTTTTTTATGTTTAATAACAAAAGAGCATAAAATTACCGATAAGATTGAAACAAAAGCGAGAGTGAAATTTATTTTTCTATTTGCCAAAAGAGTTATTAAATAATAAAAAGGCATAAAGAAAAAGATTGTGAAAACAGGTGCGGTAATTATCTTTGATAGCCAGTCTTCTTTCGGAGTAAGGATATTGTTAATTGCTAATCCTGGAACAAAAAGTGCCAGAAAAAATCCACTCAAATAAAGCGGGATGTTAAAATTGAAAAATAAGTGTAAAATTAGTCCTATTAGAAATAGCGCAAAAGAAAAAAAGATTATTTGTTTTGACCTATTGTTTTCTAAAAATTTCAGCATACAAATTGATTGATTTTTTCCAATTAAAATTGCTTATTATTTTTTGCTTGGCATTTTGCGCATAGTGTTTTCTTTTTTCCGGATCCAAAACGAATGCAGTTATTTTTTTCGCGATTAGTTTAATGTTTGAATTTTTAAGCAAAATTCCGCTTGTTTCATTTTCCACAACTTCATCCGCGCCTTCATTGGGCGTAGCAATGACCGCGCAATTGCAAACCATTGCTTCCAAAAGAGAAGTGGATAATCCTCCTCCTGGTTGAGCTGAATGCAGATAGATATCGGAAATTTTCAAAATCCCAATTGCTTTTTCTCGTGGCAAATTTCCCAACATTTTTATGCAATTTTCTTTTTCTGATATTTTTTTCAAATGTGGAAAATCTTCGCCGTTGCCAATTATCAAAAAAACAATCTTTTCTTTCAAATCTTTCGGTAATAACTTTATGGCTTTGATGCTATTTTCAACCCCTTTCCATTTGTATAATCTTCCAACAAAAGAAATTATTATTTTATTTTCAAATTCTTTTTTGATTTTTAAATCGGGAAGAATTTTCTCTATGCTTTCAAAATCCAACCCGCGATAAATAACGGGCGATTTTCGCTTATCAAAATTAGCGACAAATTTTTGCACCGCTCTGGAAATGGAAATATTTTGATCGGAAAAGTGAAAAATCAAAAAACCAAAAACATAATCGTAAAATTTTGCGATGACGGTTTTTGTTTTGCTGGAAAGTTGGACAAAATCAGATCCGTGCTCAATGTGGATCCAGCGAACATTTTTTATTTTAGCATAAAAAAGCGCCAGAAACGAGGTGTTGAAAAATCTGGTGCGAGAAATTACAATATTAAATTTCTGTTTGAATAAGCCCAAGAAAAGTGACCAAAATTTCAAAGACCAGAATTTTGGTAGGGGATAGTTAGAAATAATTTCAAAAGCAGGAAAGCGAATAATTTTTACATTATTATATTTTATTTCTGATTCAGGCGCATCTGTGGGCAATTTGGGGGTAAAAACAGTTATATCTATCCCGCTTTGAGATAGATATTTGTTAAATTCATCCGCATGACTTTCCAATCCCCCAATATGCGGGGGATAATAAGGGCAAAAAATGAAAATTTTCATTGTTTAGTGTTTATTCTAAGCCAAAATTTGATAATTGACATAAAATTGATTATTAATTTATGGAAAGTTCTCGGCCTAGGGTTTCCACACCCTACTATGGCGGAGAATTTTTTTATATTGAACACCCTGTCGGAAAACATGACATGAAATATTTACATTTGGATTTTGTCTGATAAGGAATCATTTTTCAAATTATTTTCCAAATCCATCAGGATTATTTTTGTGCCAATTCCTCATGTTTTAATTTTTTTAAACTGCCTTAATTTTATTTCAACTCCCAGGCGCAAATATGATTTATACCATTCTTATTTCCAAGGGGAGCATCATCTAAGCTGATTACTGTTTTTTCAAATGAATCGTTGATTTTTTCCAAACTTCTAAATTCTCTATCGGCTGTTTTTTTGTTCAAAAGCAGATAAGCGACTTGAACATATTTTTTTATGCCTTCTTTTTCCAAAACAAAATCAACTTCTTCTCCAAGAATTGAACCGATATGGATTGAATAACCCAATCTTTTATAGTGAAGATAAATTATATTTTCGAGTTGTTTTCCTAGGCCATAATTAAAATCAGAAGAGAGATAATTTTTAAATGCCAAGTCATTTAAATAATATTTCTTGCCGGTGGAAAATATTTCCTTACCCTTAATATCATAGCGTTCTGCGCAATGAGCCAAAAAAGATTGTGTGAGATGACGGACATAATTGGAAATAGTTTCATGGTTGGTTTTTATCTTATGGCTTTCAAGATAATTTACAATCGCGTTTATTGAAAATAAACTGCCGATATTATCGATGATAAATTTGAAAGTGTCGTCTAATAGTTGAACATCTTTAATATTGTATCGATCTACTATATCTCTTAGCATTACAGTGTCTTTCAACGAAGATATATAGTGGATTTTAGTTTCTTCATCTGACAAATTGAGAAGTTCTGGTAATCCGCCGGTTTTCATATAGGTCAAAAAACTTTCTTTGTTCTTTGGCAGATTTCTTGAGGATATAAACTCCTTGAAAGAAAAAGGAAAAATTTCAAAAGCCACATAGCGTCCACTTAGATGCGTGGCCAGTTCAGAAGAAAGCATTTTTGAATTGGAGCCAGTGATAAAAATTTCATATTCTTCTTTATGATTTTGGGAAAGAGAATTCACTATTTTTTCCCATTGTTTTATTTCTTGAATTTCATCTAAAAATAGATAAATTTTGCCTTTGACATTTATTTTTTTTTTGTATAAGGCGATAAGATCGAAGAGTTGTTTATGAGTTTTCACATCATCGAATTCAATCAATTCTTTATTGAAATAAAAAGTATTTTTTGGATTTATACCTTGCTTTATTAGGGTATCTATTATTTGTCGCAAGACATAACTTTTTCCAGTCCGACGTTGACCAAGCAAAACCTTAACTAAAGAATTTTGGGTATATTTTTTTATTTTTAATAAATAGTATTCTCTGAAAAAACCTGTTTTTATGGGTTGTTTTTGCCAATAATTATATTTTTCTACTTTTTTCAATATTTCATCCATACCTTAAACTTAATTGATTTATATGCTTAATTTAAAGTGTACCTTAAACATTCAAAAAAGTCAATTATGAGTAATGCGGGTACTCATAATAGTAATATTTTGGGTGTTTTTTGATTATTTTCCAAATCCATTCGGATTATTTTTGTGCCAATTCCAAGCGGTTTCGACGATTTTTTCTATAGAGTCAAACTTTGGTTGCCAGCCAAGAATTTCTTGAGCTTTTTTTGAGCTGGCGTAAAGTTTGGCTGGATCGCCATCGCGACGAGACTCCTCAATAACTTTTATATCCACGCCAGTTATTTTTTTAGCAGTTTCAATTACTTCCAAAACAGAACTGCCATTTTCATTACCTAAATTAAATTTATCAGAAATCTTAGTTTCTAGAATTTAATGCAACACTGCTATTAATTAATTGATTGAACACCTCGTAGGGTTTTTGGAAATTAAGAACCTGTCTGGGTCGTCCGTTAAGTAAGTCTTGCACCTTCTTAATTTCG
>Ga0210051_1002876_pt1 | contig 17270 bp, 15 predicted proteins | sample CryGey092014_all_FD_185464 | JGI IMG/M metagenome (GOLD analysis project Ga0210051, IMG submission 185464) | Groundwater microbial communities from aquifer - Crystal Geyser CG23_combo_of_CG06-09_8/20/14_all (SPAdes) (version 2) | ecosystem: Environmental > Aquatic > Deep subsurface > Groundwater... | reverse complement strand
TCTTGATTCCTATAAACATAAGATATAAGGAAACAACTATTTCGGAAATCTTTAAATAAGTGATTGAGTACCAATAAATAACATCATTAATTTCAAAGTTATTATAGTTTTTGTGAATAATTTTTTGCGTTGTGTTAAACATTTCTTTCCCAACTCCATCAATGCATTGAATGAAGTTTTGTTTTTCATTATTAGAAAGTGAACTTTGCTGAATTTCTGTTTTCAGTTTCTTGATGCAGTTGCGGATATGAAGAAATTCCTTAGGATTTGAAAGGAGATGGCGCCATTGAAGAGTTATCTTCCGGTTGTTTGGTTTTTTATAAAACTCATGCAATATCCAGGCAGCTTGGAAAATCCAAAAGATAACACGAACCAGGGTATTTTGTTGTGATTGGGAAAGACGACGATTGGTTTTTTGATAGAGAAAAAACAACCACAAGTATTCCTGCGGTGAAGTGATCCGTATCCCTGGTTTTTTTTCCAGTTGATCAACGCCGGCTTGAGATTTTACTAAAAGAGAGAAAAGCAAAAGATCAGTAAGTTTTAAAAACAACAGCCGCTTACTCATGAAGCTATTATATCAGACTGTTATAGTAAGTAAATCTAATAGCTTATTGATAGAATAACTATTTTTTATCTATGGATGATATCATATACATATGAAAAAAAGAATAATGTTATTTCTGATAGTAATTATGTTATTCAAAACTTCTTTTGCTAACGCAGTAGAACCAGATCGTTTAAATAACAAATTTGGAATTCATTTGGCGCAGCCGCATCATGATGAAATTAAAAAAGCAGCGGAACTGGTTAATTCAAGCGGAGGCGACTGGGGATATATCACTTTGGTGATGCAGGAAAACGATAGAAATCTGCAGAAATGGCAGGAGATATTTGATCTGCTTCGTCAATATCACTTAATCCCCATCATTCGTCTAGCTACTCAACCAGAGGGTGAAGTTTGGCGGCGACCAAGTAAGGAGGATGCTGAAAATTGGGCTGATTTTTTAAATCAACTTAATTGGGTAATAAAAAATCGATATATTATTTTATTCAATGAACCCAATCATGGTCAGGAATGGGGTGGAGAAGCTAACCCGGAAAATTACACAGAAGTTGCCTTTAGTTTTGCAAAAACATTAAAAGAAAAAAATCCTGATTTTTTTATTATGTTGGCAGGGCTGGATTTATCCGCTCCGTCATCAGTTCCAAACTACGAAGATGCAGGGGTATATTTGCGCAAAATGATCAATAATCAATTTTCAATTTTCAACTTTATTGATGGTCTTGCTTCACATTCATATCCGAATCCGGGGTTTTTTGGGAGTCCATGGGACAGTGGAAGAAAATCAATCCGCGGGTATCAATGGGAACTAGAACGATTAAAAGAGTTGGGTGTCGAAAAAGAACTTCCAGTATTTATTACCGAAACTGGATGGGAAAGAAAAATTCAAAGTGCAAATTTCAAAGTGCAAAGTGATGAGGAAAACAGAGTGGCAGAGAATTATAAAATTGCCTACGAGCAAGTGTGGTTAGATGACGATCGGGTTAAGGCAGTGACACCGTTTGTTTTGGATTATCAAGGAGATCCTTTTCTTGGTTTTTCTTGGAAGAAAATCAATAATCAGGAATATTATCAACAGTTTTCAACCATCAAATCAATGAGTAAAGTCAAAGGTGATCCGGAGATTATTGAAAAAGGAACTTTAACATTTAATTTTCCAACGCAACTGGCAACTGACTCATATTTTAACTTCCCCATAAAAATAAAAAACCTAGGTCAGGGTTGGTGGGATAAAGATGTTAACTATTATTTATCGGTAGATAATTTTCCGAAAGAATTATATTCTTTTTCTGATTTAAAAGATATTAAACTAAATGAAGAAGTAGAAATAAATCTATATATAAAGACAAGTGGATTGATGAAGTCACAATCGCTTCAGTTCTCACTTTATCACGATCAATCTAAGATAATTGCAAGTAAATCTTGGAAGTTTGGTATTTTCGGACTACCTGATATGGAGTTTCAAATTGGTGTTCTTCCGAAAATGATTGCCAGTGGAGATAATTTAGAAATACAGATTTATGATAAACAAGAAAAATTAGTATTTAAACGCAAAGGGATAAAATTACAAAATGGAAAAGGAAAGATTACAAAAATTCAAAATATTATTTTTGGTGAAAAATACCGCGTTGTTATACTGAAACCCTTGTATTTACCAAGACAGGCGCTTATCACTTTTCAAAAAGATAGCAATATCGTAAAATTTAAGCCTTTAGTTCCATTGGATTTGAATAAAGACGGGAAATTTACTCTTAACGATTTTGTTGAGACTATTAAACATCCAAGTTTGCTAAATTTATTTATTCCATAGTTTTTTTGAAAGCAGGTGATGAATATGACAAGAAAAGTAATTCATACCGGAAAAGGACCAGTTGAGATTAAACCTCAAAAAGAATCCGTATGGATCTGTACCTGTGGACTATCAAAAAATCAACCATTTTGTGACGGATCACATAAAAAAACACTTGACGAAAAAGATGATAAAATTTATGAATATGATAAGAAAGGAGACAGGATTATCACGGATTGTTGTACGGATGACACTAATAAAGACAATTGTTGCGATGGTTGTTGTGGCGATAATTGCTGCTGTACTGATAAATAATACCCTTCAACAAAATAGTAAAACAATCACATATCAATTAGAAGATAATAAGTACCAATTGTTAGTTGCCGATACGCCGGAAAAGTGGGAAAAGGGATTGATGTATGTGAAAAAGAAGGATGGTTTTGATGGAATGATTTTTTATTTTCCAGATAAGGAATACAGAAGTTTTTGGAATAAAAATACTTTGGTTGACTTAGATGTTTATTGGTTAATTGACAATAAGGTTATTGGAAGTGAGAGGTTATTAGCAATCACGAAAAATGGACAAAAAACAGTTTCTTCACAACAACCAGTAAATAGAGTGATTGAGATTATTAAGTAAATATCTAGAAACTTGTTGAAACGAAATTGATATTGGTTGAAATTTATCGAAATTCGTTGAAATTAGTCGCGATAAAAAATATCAATCAGTTTCTATTAATTTCTACTAGTTTTAAATAGTTTCAAGCAATTTCTGAATTATCGTTCCAACGCTTCAATACCAGGAAGAGTGCCTTTTTCAATAAACTCAAGCATCGCACCACCACCAGTTGACAAGTGAGTAATTTTGTCGACATTATTTTGTCCAGTAATCGCAGCTAATGTATCACCTCCACCAACAATACTAATAGCTTGAGAATTTTCAGTAATGGCTTTTAAGATTGCATTCGTCCCCGATCGAAAATTAGGGTTTTCAAAATATCCCATTGGACCATTCCATATGATTGTTTTTGCTTGAGCAATAATGGTTGCGTATTCGTTTTGAGTTTGTGGACCGATATCAAAAATCATGGCTTTTTCTGGGACAATTGTTGGGTCTTTAACTTGGGTGATATCACTTTCAAGTGAATAGGCTATCATCACATCTTGAGGTAATACAATACGGGTTGTTTTTCTTTCCGCTAAGAAAAATAAACGCCTAGCACTTTCAACCTCATCATATTGACAAAAACTTTGGCCAACATTCAATCCCTTTGCACAATAAAAAGTATTTGCCAATGCGCCACCAATTAAAACATAATCAGCAATTTCTGTTAGTTTATTAATAAGATGAATTTTGCTCGAGACTTTAGCTCCTCCCATAATTACTACAACCGGTTTTTGAGGATTTGATATTGCCTTAGAAATCATCTCAACCTCTTTTTTAAATAACAAACCTCCATAAGAAGGTAAAAACTTTGTGATACCAACAATTGTTGACTCGACCCGATGGCTCTGTCCAAAAGCATCATTGATAAAAACCTGACCCAAATTGGCAATTTGTTTTATATAGTCCACGTCTCCGTTTTTTTCCTGCGGATAAAAACGGATATTTTCCAGCATTAAAATTTCTTTGTTTTGTTGATTAGTAAAAATTGATTTATTGGCTGTCAAAAAATTATTAACTAGGGTTACTTTGTATTTTGGGTAGTATGCTTGGAGTCTTTTGGCAACGTTTTTAAGTGAAAACTTGGGATCGCGAGTCGTTGGGCGGCCCAAATAGGTGATAACTATGATTTTGTTATTGTTTTTTAGTAACAAGTCTATTGTTGGAAAAGTCTGTTGAATTCGGGCATCATCGGCAATCTGACTGTTTTTAGTAAGGGAAACATTATAATCTACCCGTAAAAGAACGGTTTGATTTTTAATATCAACTTCATTAATATAAGTAACTTTTTTCATAATTGAATAGGGTCTAGACTAGCATTTTCTTACTAAAATAGAGAAATGGATTATAATGACAGGCCGATAAATAAACATAGGTTAAAAAAGGTATCGTTCTGTTTTTCACTTGACTTAACAACGACTCAAACAGCAAAGATAACTAGTATTAATCGCAATACCATCAACAGATATTTTATCAAATTTTGTCAACACATATATCATCAATCATACTGAAAAAACTTGAATTTGTTATAAGTTTTTCCAGTATATACCCATCTAATCTGCTTTTTCACTTTAACAAGCTGCAAATCAGAATAAGATGGGTATAGATATAGGATTTGATAAATATTTTAGAGTCAATCACCAGAAAGATGAGTTCTCAAATAAAAGAGAAACTCATATTAACGGTATTGAAGCATTTTGGTCATTTTGCAAACGAAGACTTATTAAATTTAACAGTACTAAAAAAAACTTTCCTCTTCATTTAAAAGAATATGAGCGGAAATGGAAACAATCACAGGAAAAACTGTTTGAAAATCTGTTACAAATTGTTAAGGTGCTAGTCTAGAGCCTTAGTAAATACAAAAATATAGTTTTTGTTCTAATATAATTCGGGTTTGTTGGTGGCGGGATTGCTTTGTTATCTCGCCAAGCGGGATTCGCTCACAATGACATTATTAGTATCGTTTTTTATAAATCACCACTCCTCCTTTTCGATAAACTTCTTGCCAAAGATATTTTTTTGCTTCTTTTTCAAGCAGTAAGTCTAAAAATGTTCCTTGACTGATGAATATAAAATCAGTTTTATATTTACTTAAAGTCTCATTCCATCCGGGTTGAGTTTGAATAATCTCCAAATATACTTGATATGGACTTTTATTACTTTCACCTTTCCATGCCGGCATTCGTCCATCAACGAATACTTTTATCTTTGGTTTTTGCCAGATTAAAAAACCGCCCCATTCATAGGTTGCAAAAACATTACCATATATTTGCGGGTAATCTTTTATTGCTTGACAAGGATAGCCATATAGTCCTTTACTACAATAATCAGACCAACTGATGTCAAAAGCAATGGTTTTTGGAATATTAATTGCGCCAATAACTAGAATGGCTGTAATTAATATACTGTTAAAAATCGCTAAGAATTTTTCATCAAGTTTTTTTGTAAAGTGACGGAGGGAAAAAGGAGTTTGTAAAAAACAATAAAAAGCAACTGTCCAAAATAACGGGACGTTGCGACGAGCAGAAAGAGCGAGAATAGTAGTAAAAAGTAGTATTAATATTATAAACAGTTTCTTTTTAATAGAGGATCGTAATAACATAATTACGAAGATGGAGCTGGTTAGAATAAGAACTTTCATATAAAGATTCGGCGGAACCCATTCTGCAATTAATGTATTTAGTGGAGTAGCAGCATGACGATAGATTTCCCAATAAATTTTAATACCAAAAGGATTAATTAATGTGGCAAGAAATGAGGTGGTCAATATTAAGAATACTTTGATTTGATTTTTACGTTCAATTAATTTTTGAAGAAAGAGCAATCCTAAAGGAACAAATCCGATAAAAAATCCAATATGGGTATTTACCCAAACAAAAAATAATAGGGGAAATAAAATAAGTTTCGAGCGGTTTTTATTATCAAGTTTTGTCAATAAATATAAAAAGATGATAAAAAAAGTAAAGGTGAAATTTTGTGCACGAATACCTAAATCCAAAACTCCCGAAGATAACCAGAATATTAATGTGAATGCGAATGTACTTATAAAAATACTAATTTGAGGAAAAGTAAATATAAAGAATATTGCAGATATGACAAATAACACCGATCCAAAAATACTTAGTCCAATAAATTTTCCACCATAATCGTAAATTGAGGTGATGGATAAATCAGATAAAAAACTGGAATAGTACGCCTGATAATTGGAAAGATAATAAGAAAATGTGTTTTTTAAACATGGTGTGTTTCCGCTGATAATTTGTTTACCACAACGATAATGCCAGCCAAAGTCGGTGTCTTTGACCGGACTAAATCCCAAGATAAAAATAAAAAGCAGTATTAAAAATAATGATTGATTTTTTCTTATATAATTCATACTTTATAAGTATACTTAAACTATAATGACTAAAAAGACTCTGTTGATTATAGGTTTTATTTTCCTCTTTTTCTTCATTAATTATTTTCCACATTTATATGGTTGGATTAAAACATCACCGGATAAATTTTTTTCCGGTCATGTTTCGTGGTTTGATCCATGGGATATTAATAACTATTTAGCGGCAATTCGTTGGGGTCAAAACACAAAACATTTTCTTTACGAAAATCTATTCACAACCGAAATTACAAAACCTTTCCCTATTTATTTTATATATACATTAACAGGCATTGTTCTACCTTCGGTTAATTTAGCTTTACTTTATCATGGATTAAGTATGATCACCGGACCATTTCTCTTATGGATAATATTTCGAAACATTCTGTATTTTATTAGCAACCGGACAACGGCTTTTTTTACATTGTTTTTAGTTTGTTTCGGAGGAGGATTTGGAGGATTGGACATTTCAATGACGGGTTTAACGTTTACCGGTATCTGGCAAAAACCTCATGAAATAATTGCCCTAGGTTTATTTTTAGAATCATTAATTGGATTCACGAGGCTTAATAATAAAACATCTGTCTATAAAAGGTGGTTATTGAGAGTGACATTGGTTATCTCTCTTATTCTTTACCCTTTTAAAATTATTAATTATGCAATCATAACAGGATCGTGGATTTTATTAAGTTGGCGTACTTCTGATCGGGTAACTTTGATAAAAGAGTGGTTGGTAAGTTTAGTTTTTAGTGCGATTATTTTATTTTCTTATACTAACAAATTTTCACAGTCAGGTTTTTTTAGTTTATTATTAAATCGTTATGAAGCGGTAAATTTCATCGATGTATTAATCGGTTATGGTTTTATCATTCCTTTATTAATTATTGGTTTTATTATTAATCCTAGGATTAATAAACTCCAACAATGGTTAATTGTTTGGATAACTACGACGCTTATCCTAACTGCTTTTCCTTTTGGATGGTCAAGACTATATTTGAGTGGATTATTTTTTCCTTTAAGTTTGCTGACGTTGATTAAGTTGGAAATATTAATGAAACAACAAAGATTGATTATGGTAATATTTGTTTTTATTTTAATTCCTTTATCAACGTACTTCATTTTTTATCAAAGAATTAACGCAGTAAACCAAACTGATAATTCTTGGATGTATATGTCAAAAAAGAAACAATTAGGTTTAAAATTTATTGAGACACAAAAAGCAGATGGAGTTTTGGCCAATTATATTTTAAGCAATCAAGTCTCAAAACTTACTGGTAAACATGTGTATCTGGGTCACCTGATTCAGACACCAAAGGCAGAAGAAAAATATGAAAAACTCATGCGTTTTTACCAAAAAGAAATGAATGACAACGAAGCCTGTATGTTTTTACGAGAAAATAAGATAAATATTATCGTTTTTGAAGACTCTGAAATTCAAAAAAAATATTCACAATCTTGTCTATCAAAACAATACGAAAATTCAGAGATTGTGGTATTTCAAGTGAGATAAAAATTATTATTTCATTGGTTAATGAACCGGGTCAAAACCACCTTTGTTCCATGGATGACAGCGGATGATTCGTTTAAAACCTAACCACAACCCTTTTAAACTTCCATATTTTTCAACTGCTTGGTAAGTATATTGTGAACAGGTAGGGTGAAAACGGCAAACCTGGTCGGTTAAAAATAATGTACAAAAAAGTTGATTATGAAAGAAAGCGGTTTTTTGATAAAAGAGAATTAAAACTAAGATAATTTTTTTCATTAGTAAATATTGTATACCCCTTCGCTTTCAAATTGTAAAGGTGTAATACCCAACGAAGCTTTGATTTTTGGAAAGTCATTTTAACTATAGTAGTAGTTTCAAATTATATTTAAAGCTACGGTAGGTATACACCAAAGGTTGTAAAATCAAAGCAGAGTGGTATAAAATATCTATATGAAAATCTCTATTGTGACGCTTTTCCCAAAAATGATTGAGGGTTTTTTAAATGAAAGTATTATTAAACGGGCGCAAGAAAAAGGAATAGTAGAAATTAATGTGGTAAATTTACGGGATTTCGCAATTGATTCATATGGAACCGTGGATGATCGGCCATATGGTGGAGGAGCCGGGATGGTGTTGAGAGCCGATGTCATTTGGGCGGCTCTCAACAAGTTAAAAGTTAAAAGTAAAAAGTTAAAAGTAAAAACCATATTAACATCAGCCAAAGGAAAACAATTTAATCAAAATATAGCGATTGAGTTTTCAAAACTAAACCATCTAATAATTATTGCCGGGCATTATGAGGGGGTAGATGAGCGGGTGTTGGATTATATTGATGAAGAGGTTTCATTAGGTGATTTTGTGATGACCGGTGGCGAAATTACCGCTGTGGCAATTATTGATTCTGTAGTTCGTTTACTTCCCGGGGTATTAAAAAAAAATGATGCAACTTGCGAAGAAAGTTTTTTTGATGTTTCAATTGATGAATTAAATAAAGTAGTAGAGAAAAATATAACATTAGAAAACTTAGTTTTGAAAAAACGAAAAACAGTAAAGTTACTTGAATATCCGCACTATACTCGACCAGATAAATTTAATAATAAGACCGTTCCTCTTGTTTTGAAGTCAGGAGATCCAAAAAAAATCCGCCAATGGCGCATAAAACAAGCCTTTCTACAAACACTTACAAAGCGACCGGATTTGTTGGAATAAAATTAGAACACATGAAAAATAAAAATAAACAAAAATTAAAAGTATCTTGTATTATTCCTTTCTGGAATGAAGAAGGACGTTTGTTTATTGTTCTTGATGAAATTATTAAAGCACAAAAAATATCAGAAATTATATGTGTTGATGATGCTTCAGATAAAGATCAATCAGAAGAAATAAAAAAAACCTATCCAAATATTAGGTTAATTCGTTTAAGTAAAAACGCTGGCAAGTCAGGAGCTATTTTAGAAGGATTAAAGTATGCACAAAATAACTTTATTTTGTTACTTGATGCGGATCTTCGTAATCTTAACCATATTGAAATTGACAATGCCATAAAGGTTATTGAACAACCGTCCGATATTGATATGCTTATTTTACGAAGGATCAAAGCCCCGCTATTTATAAAAATCACTCGCGGAGACGTTTTATCTATCGGTGAACGAATTGTAAAAAAAGAATATTTACAAAAACTACTAGAAAAATTCAGCAAAGGATGGCAACTCGAATCCAAAATCAATTTATTTATGTTTAATCATAAAAAGAAAGTTTTTTGGGTACCACATTCTGGTATTAATACACGCTGGAAATGGGGATGGAATACAGACTTAAAATATCATAAAAAAAAGTTATCAGATATTTTTTCAATTGGATTGATCAATCTAATAAGACTTTATCTTTTCTTTGGGAAAAAGAAATATACATTTAATAAAAAACCTTATATTACTTCTTCTTGTCAAGATGAAGAAAGTTGGATAAAATAAAAAGAATTAATATGAAAACCGATAAAATAAAGTGGGACGAGACGGAGATTGGAACGATTCTTATTTTATTTCCAGGAGAGATAAATCAATTTCTTTCCCACGCCACGCCCCAAGAAATTCTTCGAGCGAAAGAATATTTACCCTTAATACTTTGGAGATGGTATTTTTTGAAAAGCGAAATAGATAATCTATCACCCTACATGTATCTTGACTGGAGAAGAGAAGTTGAGAATTGGCCAAAGACAGGACAATTCATTCCAAAAGCAGAGCTAACCATGCCGAAACCAGACAATCAAGAAAACCATAAACCAAAGGTAAAGATTGATATTAATATCGACTATATTTCTTTTGACGAAATGCCGTTATTTGTGGATTTAAAAAATAGTTTAGAGAAAAGACCATTTCAATATGAGTTTGATAGTAAGTACAAAATTGAAGTAGAAACCTTAGGAAAATATTTAACAAAAAAAGTATGCGATGAATTTTTAGAAAATAATAATCTCAACGAGATCATAGAATATTATTTTGTCTATTGTCTATTTAGTTGGCGAGAGGAAAATAAAGATATTCAAAAAGCTTTTTCGCTTGAACAATGGTTGATTTTTTGGCAAAAGACAATGCAAAAAATCCAATTGAGAGGTCAGAATGAGTATGGAAGCGATAAACTTAGCGATAGTTTTGTCAGGGAGATGCGTTTTACAATCAAAGACTACGGCGTATTAACCTCACAGTTGGAGGGAGAATTACGAGGTGATCGTAAACATGTTCGTCAGTGGGGATTATTCTGGTATGATTTTTGTCATTTTTTTCTTGTTCCTTTTTCTTGCTATCTGCCTTTACTTGCGCCATATTTTGGTCTTCGAGAAAATTTCAACGATGATATAAAAGATATCTTGAAAAACTATCATGAGACCCCTACCCCTCTTTATTCAGCGTTTAATTCTCTTAAATTTACTCCTTTTGGAAAGTCTTTTTTTACAAATTTTGAGCTTAAAAAAATTTATGAGCCTAACAATTTCAAGATCAATTGAAATCAGCGAAAGAAAAAAGGTTGGCCGCAATGATCCTTGCTATTGCGGATCGGATAAGAAATACAAGAAATGTCATCTTTTGATGGAACACGAGTATAAGCCTAAATCTGGTTTAATTGAAAGAATTGTTGATTGGTTAACAGCACGAAAAGATTTTAATAATCTTCTTGATAAACGGTTTAATGAGTTTTTTGGTGGAAGAAAGTCAGTGGAAGAACTTGAAATTAGACCTGTGATGGAGGCGATTATCTTCAGTGATAAGATCGGTGAAAATACGCCTTTTGAGATTTTTTTAAGTCAGGCAAATCTTACTTTTGAGGAGAAAGAGCTTTATAATAGATGGCTTAAAGAAGGAGTTTTTTCTTTTTTTGAGATAATGACAATTAACTTAGGCCATTCGGTTGAAATAAAAGATTTTAATAATGATAAAAAATATTTGGTTTTTGAGAAAGTGGGCACATATGGATTAGACTCTGGAATGGTTCTTCTTTCCCGGATTGTTCCATATAAAAACTTTTGGATTTTCACCGGCGGATCACTTCAACCCTTTCCGAAAGAAGTTGTTTATGAGTTTAAAAGAAATTTAAGTTTAAGCCCGAAAGGACAGCTTAATCAGCTGGAGTTGGTGAGAATTTTGTATGATAAAAAAGATGGCAGATCATTAGTTAATCTTTCTTACGAAAAGTTGAAAGAAAAATTGAAAAAAGAGGTAGAAAAAAGAAAGATAGAATTTGATATTGATGAAGTAGAAAAGGAAATAGAAAAAGGTAGGGCTTTTGACATAAGGCCTTTTATAACAAAATTTATCCAAACTTGTCAGAGTGAGGAAGAGGCAAAAAGTTTGATTGATCTTTTAATGAAATTTATTCAGGCTAACCCAACTATAGTTAAAAACAGGAAAGAAATCGGACCCAGGGAAAACGCCATTTCTCGCCAACTCCTAACCGAAGTTTCGGCTCAAAAATTCACTGGTCTTCCACAGGAAGAAAGGACTAAACAAATTAATAGATTTGTTGAACGATGGATTTTGACAGAACAAAAAGAGCTTGGCGGCAAAACACCCAAAGAAGAAATATTAAGGGAAAGAAAGAGTCTTGGTAACCCAGATCAGGAAATTAATTTTCATCTTTCGCTTGAACCGGCTGTAATAGGCGAAATTAATTTAACAAAGATATATGATCTGGGAATAAAATTGATGAAGGAGAAAGAGATGCTTAAAGCTCTTTTCGAGTTTTCCAAGTTGGCAAATCATATCGATTCTATGCCTGACAATTTTCGTTGGTATCTTAACATAGGCGGTTGTCTTTTTGGTTTGGGCGAGACAGAACTTGCTGATAAATACATAAAAAAAAGTTTAACAATAAATCCCAACTATGAATATGCTAAGAAGACTAATGAAAGTTTAAAAAATGAAAAGAGGAAAAAAATAGAGGTGATTTTTAGTAGACAAAAGTTTTTTTATGAACTTCTTAAGGTTGGTTTAAATTTTGATTTTCCTATAAATGATAATGAGTTGATTAAAGACGCAACAACATTTTTGGAATATATAAAACAATATAAAGTTCCAATAACCAAAGTAAAAAAAGAGATCACCTTTGCTCAAGTTTTGGAGTTAAATAAAAAATTAATTAGACCCGATCCAGAGATCTTAAAAATTGAAAAAACAACTTATCAATATAAATATCAATGGCAAATGCCAAAACTAAACTTTCTGCATATCGTCTTTCTGGTTGGAGGCTTGATAAAAAGAGAGAAAGATAAGCTTTTGATTAGTAAAAAAGGCGAGCAGTTTTTGCTCAAAAATACAAAAGAAAAAATAGAGGAAATTTTTTATCTTTGGTTCTACAATACTAACTGGCCAGCGTTTCAGGAGAGAGAAGGCTGGGTTTCCAAAGATTTTTCTAATAAACCAATAAAAATATTGCAGGATATGAGTTTTTTGTTGATTAGTGAAATCAAAAGATTGAGTAATTTTAAAGCTGAAGACTTACTTAAAGAAATAGTAGAAATAATTTTGGTTGATGATAAAGATGAACAGAAAAAAGGGTTTACGACAATTTTATCGATTTTTCTCGAAACCTCATTGCTTAAATATCTTATCTGGTTTGGGATTATCAAAGAAGAGTTATATTTTTTCTCAAAATCTAAACCTTTGGTTGGCGCGAAATTTGCTATCACCTCATTTGGAAAAAGTTTTATCGCTTCGATAGATAAACAAAAACAAAAATTAATTCCTGATATTCTTTGGAAAATTGTATGAAAATTTAATATTTAACTTCAGCATTTCTTCAGCATCCCTATTTAAACTTAAATTTAATTATCGCTTGACATCTTTTAGTAAAAAGTGTTTAATATAACTAATACTATTTTAGTAGTAGTTTAGCATAATAATGCTTGGTGTAGAGAGGACGACGGGTGAAAAAAATTAGTAAAAAATAGGATTTAAATTATCAGTTTTATTATAATAATATGGAAATATCAATTGTTTTAGTTTTTGGTTATTTATTATTAGTTACCGCATAATTTTATGAAAACAACAAAAATAATTGCAAAAACATTTTCAGAAAATTTGATGAAAATGGAAGGAATATCAAAGAGGACAATTGAGGAGCATTTAAAGCTTTACCAAGGATATGTAAATAAATACAATGAAATAAACGAAAAACTTCAGACTGTAAACGGAGATGGTTTGGCAAAGGCCAATCAAGTATATTCGCAGTTTCGTGAACTGAAAGTCGAACTTTCTTTTGCATGGGGTGGAGTGGTAAATCATGAAATATATTTTGGACATTTAGGTGGTAAGGGTGGAAAGCCCGAAGGAGATTTAATAAGGCAAATAAAAACTGATTTTGGATCTTGGGATATTTATGTCAAGGATTTAAAAGCCAGTGCAATTGCTGCTCGGGGTTGGGTATGGACGGGTTGGAGTAAACGTGAAAATCGATTATTTAATTATCTTGGAGATAGTCAAAATACCTACGCAGTGTGGGGAGTAGAACCAATCCTTGCACTTGATACCTACGAACACGCCTATTTTATTGATTATGGTGTAAATCGCGTAGGCTATGTAGTTGCTTTTCTTGATAATCTTGATTGGCAAGTGGTCGAGAATAACTTCAACTGTATTAAAAACTGTGATTGCGAAAAAAATAGTGATTGAATTTAACACTGATATTTGCTATAAATTAGTTCTATGATTTCTGTTACTGAATTAACAAAAAAATTTGGTCCGCCAGCTGGCGGACTGATTGTTGTTGATAGTCTTAATTTTCAAGCAAAAACCGGTGAAATCATCGGACTTCTTGGTGCTAATGGTGCAGGTAAAACCACAACCATGCGTTTATTATTGGGATATTTAACACCAACTGCGGGTACAATCAAAATTTCTGACGTTAATCCTATTGAAAATCGAATTGCAGTATTAAAAAACATTGGCTATCTGCCTGAAAATAACCCACTATATTTAGAAATGACGGTATGGGAATATTTGGAATTTATTACGACGATTAAACAAGCTGATAATATGGACTTAATCATTAAACAAGTAAATTTGTCTGAAGTAATTGATAAAAAAATTGAAGCTTTATCACGTGGTTATAAGCAACGAGTTGGTTTGGCAGCAGCGCTTTTAGGTAATCCAAAAATTCTTGTTCTTGATGAACCAACTTCAGGTCTCGATCCAATTGAACAAGAAAAAATCCGTGAGCTAATTAAAAAAACTGCAAAAGATAAAACTATTATTTTCTCAACTCATATTTTATCCGAGGTTGAAGATGTGGCTAATCGACTGATCATAATCGATCATGGGAAAATGGTGTATGATGGAAAAAAACCAAAAGGAAAAGGAGCAGTGGAGAAATTATTTAAAAAACTTGTTAAAAATTAACCTAACTATTCTAATTGATCTAAATAAGTTCCAATAACCAATTATTAATTGATTAATTGAGGTTTGGGATTTGTTTAGAAATTAGGTTAATTAGAAATTAGTACTTAGATATGTTTAAATTATTCAGAAAAGAGCTTAATTATTATTTAAACAATCCGGTGGGATATATTGTATTGATTCTTTTTGCTGTGTTTGCAAACTTTTTATATATCAAAGATATTTTTGTGATTGGATCAGCATCACTGCGTCCGTTTTTTGGCGTTTTGCCATGGTTACTTATGATTTTTATTCCTGCTTTAGCAATGCGTTCGTTTGCAGAAGAAAAAAGGAGCAATACCATTGAAGTGCTATTAACTCTTCCCATTTCCGAAACTCAAATCGTGATTGCGAAATTTATGGCATTAATGATTTTGATGGGAATTGGTCTTTTGTTAACAATTGGACTGACAGTTTCATTGTCAATGTTGAGCAAAATATATTACCCGGAGATTCTTGTTGGTTATTTAGGAGCAATTTTTTTAAGTATGACATTAATTAGTTTATCAATGTTTTTTTCCAGCCTGACAAAAAATCAGATCGCAGCTTTTTTAGGATCGGTGATCACGATCTTTGTATTGTTGGTGATGGGGACGGATTTTTTTGCAACTGTATTTCCAAGAACAATTCAAGAGGGAATGACAATCTTTACTCCACTTTATCATTTACAAAACTTTACAAAAGGTTTGATTGATTTTAGATCGGTTTTCTATTTTATTTCCATGACAATAACTTTTCTATTTTTGACAGTTGTAAATTTGGAAAAACGCGCATAACATGAAAATCAACTGGCAAAAAATAAATCTTTTAAAAATACTACGTTTGGAAAAGCTAACGAGTAAATTTATTTATGGATTAGTATTTGCAGTTCTTATTATCTTAAATCTTTTAATTGCGCAAGTTCCACTACGATTAGACTTATCAGAAGGAAAAGCTTATACGCTGTCAACTTCAACAAAAAAAATTATTAGCAAAATAGATGATATTGTTAATATTAAATTTTTTAATTCATCAACTCTTCCTCCGCGATTATTGCCATTAAAAACAGAAGTGACTGATTTATTAAGCGAATATGGAAAAGATAGTAGGGGAAAAATTGTTGTACGTATTGTTGATCCAAAAAAAGATGAGAAGACACAGACGGAAGTTCAGGAACTGGGAATTCCAGAGCTTCCATTTCAACAAATGGAAAAAGATAAATATGCAGTTTCTTCGGTTTATTTTGGAATATTGATTACTTACGGAGATAAAAAAGAAGTTATTCCTCAGGCTACTGATATTGGAAGTTTGGAATATAGTATTACCTCGGCAATCTATAAGATTAGTCGGAAAGAGCAGGAAAAAATTGGAGTCATTGGTTACGACACAGCAGCAGATCCTCAAACAAATCCCTTAGCGAGTTTGGATAAAGTGCTTGGTCAACAGTTTCTTATTGAGCCGGTCACGATTTCATCAGACTCGGCCAGTAGCAGTGAAATCGCAAAAGACATAAAAACATTATTAGTATTTGACACTGGAAGTAAAAAATATACGGACTTGGAAATTAATACAATAAAAAATTACATAAAAAATAACGGAAAAGTTTTGGTATTTGTTGATGGAGTATGGGTGAATGATAGTTTGACGACAGCACCAGCAGAACATAATTTATTTTCTCTCATGGATTATTACGGAATAAACTTACAAAAAAATCTTCTTTTATCAACAACGGCTGAGTTAGTTAATTTTGGCAATGAAACAATGCAGTTTTTTTCACCATATCCTTTTTGGGTGAAGGCAAATATGTTCAACAATAAAACCGGTTATTTTACCAACATCCGCCAACTGACATTTCCTTGGAGTGCGTCAGTTCAAGCGTCAAAAAAATCAGGTTGGGAAATTAATGAATTAATAAAAACCAGCAACAAATCATGGGAACAAAAAGACAACTTTGTTTTAAATCCCCAAAGCATTCCTGAACCGCAAGCAAATGATCTTAAAGAATATTTAGTTGGGATGGAGGCAAAAAGTAAAAGTAATGGACAATTGGTTGTGATTCCTTCATCCCGTTTTGTGTTGGATCGTTATTTGAGCCAATCAAGTGATAATTTAGAGTTGGTTTTAAATATCGTTAATGGTTTGGCTGCCGGTGGAGCGCTGTCTGGAATTCGCTCCCGCGCCGTGGGTTTTTATCCACTACCGGAATTATCAGACAGTTCTAAAGATGTTTTTAAATACGGAAACATACTACTTCTTCCAGTTTTGTTTGGAATTTATGGAGCGTTTAGGGTGATGAGACGGAAATAAGCAAGAATAATATATGGAAAGTAAATTGACCTAATTATTCTAATTTCTAATTAATCTAATCAATGTCCAATAACCAAGTTTTTATTGGAAATTGGGATTTATTTAGAAATTAGGTCAATTAGAATAATTAGAAATTAATTAAGTTTATAGAATTGGAACCTGTAATTCTGTGACTAGATTT
>Ga0210051_1002875_pt1 | contig 17272 bp, 15 predicted proteins | sample CryGey092014_all_FD_185464 | JGI IMG/M metagenome (GOLD analysis project Ga0210051, IMG submission 185464) | Groundwater microbial communities from aquifer - Crystal Geyser CG23_combo_of_CG06-09_8/20/14_all (SPAdes) (version 2) | ecosystem: Environmental > Aquatic > Deep subsurface > Groundwater... | reverse complement strand
TCTATCGGTGGTGTTCAGGGAGCAATAAAAAAGCTAATTTCTTTAGATTATATTGAGAAATCCCAGAACATATTTTCTATAGTTGACCCTATATTTGTAACCTGGCTAACATTGTTGTAGAAAGACAATAAGAACAATAGAGATGGCTAAAAATGGATTATCTAATGGATACCTATTCTTGTCCGGTTTGTCAAAAAACAGTTAACTTTAGAACGATAAAAGAAAAAGGATTTCAACTTAAAAAATGTCCTGAGTGCAACCTTGTTTTTACTTACCCTCAACCAGTGAATGATGTGATTACAAAAAATTATAAAGAAAATTATTTCTTACATTTGGCAGAAAAGGAAAGATTACAAATTGAAGAAAACCGGAAACGAATGAAACTTATTGAAAAATATATTGGACAAAGGAAAAGTATTCTTGACGTTGGCTGCGGAACAGGGCTTTTTTTAAGTTTAATTTCTTCCGGAAATGAAATTACCGGAGTTGAACTTTTTCAGGAAGCTGTTGAAATCGCCCGTAAAAAGTTAGGGGACAAAATATTTCTCGGCGAACTTGAGACTATCAATTTTCCTTCTAATCACTTTGATGTGGTTACTTTTATACATACTATTGAACATGTGAAAAACCCTGAAAGTATTTTAAAAGAAAGCCACCGGCTCCTAAAGCCAAACGGTTTCCTTATTATGGAAACGCCCAATCGTAACTTTTTATTTCGCTTACCTTTTGGTTATGCCCAACCTTCACCGTCCGAGCATTTATTTCAGTTTAATTCAGAAAATCTTGAGAAGTTTTTAAAAAACATTGGATTTAAAATCCTAAAGTCCGGTTTTCTTCCGCCTACACTAATGGTTAGCAGCAGGGGTATAGCGGAATATTCAAGGAGCAAAGCCGCTTATTTTATAAGTAAACTCTTAAATTTTAATATCAGTGATAATATACTTGTAGTAGCAGAAAAAAATTAATAAATGAACTATCCAAAGGTTAGCATTGTAATTCCTACGTATAACAGATGCGAAGCATTGAAGCTTTGTTTCGAGTCTATTATGCTACAGACTTATCCAAAAGAGTTATTGGAACTATTGGTTTTAGATGATGCGAGTACCGATAGTACAGAGAAAGAAATTCCAGAATCTCTTCATCAGATGGAAGAAAGGGGTATAAGGAAAGTTTCTTTTTTTCACAATGAGCAAAACGTACAGGTTTCTGCTTGTCGACGTATACTCGGGGAAAAGGCATCCCCTGATTCAGAATATATACTTTTTCTTGATGATGATGCCTATGTTATAGATCCTAATTGTCTAAAGATTCTTGTAGAATACATGATAAATAATGAAGATGTCGGCGTTGTAGGTCCTCGTATTGTATTTGCAAAAAACCCTGACAAAACAGCACATACAGCAAACTTTGTAGGTAAATGGACAGGACGCTACGCGGAAAAATATTCTAAAGAGATGATTGAATGTGACTGGGTAATTTCAATTTGTTGTTTAGTAAAAAAGACTGTTGTTGAAAAGACAGGCGGATTCTATCCTGGATATTATACCGCACATGAAGAAGTTGATTTTTGTTTGAGAGCAAAAAAGTATGGATTTAAAGTAGTATATAACCCGCTTACTTCTGCACAACATGATGAAGTTTTATCACAGATAAAAAGAGAGAGATTGTATTACCTTTATCGAAATAAGATTCTTCTTATTAGGAGAAATTTTGGTTTTATAAGAAAGATAGTAGCCTTATCTTTAATTTTATTATTTGGTTTACCGAAATATCTGATTGAATCAATAAAATTTCATAAGAAAATAGTAATTTCTGAGATGAATACGATATTTTTATCAATATTTGATGGGTTGTCAGGAGTAACTGGACGAAGAGTGTCTTAAAATGAAAATATGTATTTTTGCTAAAACTACAGTTGCTCATTTTTTGGGAGGTATGCAAGTTCATGCTCATCTTCTTGCAAAAGCATTAGAAAAAACCGGGCATAATGTAACAATTATTACCACAGCACATCCCCAGGGGAAAGAAATAGAAAAAGAGAATAATATAACAATTCATTACCTTTCAAATACCTCTTCTGGGATTTATAGCTCCTCCTGGTGGAAAGAAAGCAATCAATTTTTCATTCATCTCCAAAAACAAACTGATTTTGATGTAGTTATTTCAGAAGAATTTTCAGCAAAAAGTATATGCGGCACTTTGAAAAAAATGAAAATACCATTAATCGTATTCAATCATGGATTTGCTCCAGAACATATTGTTAATGAATGGAAAGAAATTACAAATGTTATTTCTTTTATTAAATATTTTATAATAAAAATCCCTGAAATTCTAATTTACTTATTATTATATGATTTACCTGCTTTGCATCATGCCAGTATAATAGCTCCTGTATCAAATAGAATAGCTCAGTTTATGCAAAAATTTTATTTATTGCCAAAAGAAAATTTTTTTGTATTTTACAACTGGGTTAATATTGATAAATTTAAATATGATTCTCAAACAAAACAGATTGCCCGAAAGCAGTTTAATATTGATAAAAATAAATTCATTTTTCTTATGACTTCAGTAATATCAAAACAGAAAGGTTTACATATAGGGGTTAAAGCATTTGCAAAATACTTTTCTAAAGACACAAACGCAATAATGTGGGTAGTTGGTAATGGTCCTTATTTGCAGAAGTTAAAAGAGCTGGTAAATAAATTGAATCTTGAAGAGAAGGTAAGGTTCTCATCATCACAAAATTATGACATTATGCCAATGGTTTATGCATCTGCTGATTGCTTTGTTTTACCAACATTGAGGTTAGAAGGACTGCCCTATACATTAATTGAAGCATTATCTTCGGGTTTACCTATTATAACTACAAGTTCCGGTGGAAACATAGAGGCTGTAGGTGATGCAGGCATTATAGTAAAACCTGGCAATATTGATGAACTTGCAAATGCTATGAAAAATATTTATCAGAGTGCAAAATTAAGAGAACAATATAGTAAAACAGCAAGAGAGAGAGCAGAAAAACTATTCAGTGAAGAAACCGGTAGCGAATCTCTTAAACAATTAATAGAAAAATCAGGGAGTGTTAATTAAAGGGATTAATTGATATATGGATAAGATTTTTACACAGGAATCATTGCACGACCTTTATTGGAAGGAAATGAAATCTAAATTAGAAGAACTTGAAAATTCACCACGGATTTGCATTGCTTTGGAATGGATAAAAAAACTGCAACCAAGAGTTGTTTTAGATATAGGTTGCGGCTTGGGATATTTAGCAAAACTTATCAAGAGAGATTCATCTAAAATTGAAGTGGACGGATTTGATTTGTCCTCAGTCGCTATTGAACATGCAAAACAATACTTAAATCGTTGCTGGAAACTGAATATTGATGTTGCAGATGTACCTATTTCTGATGAAACTTATGATGCTATTGTATGCTTAGAAGTTACTGAACATGTTTATGATGTTTATCATCTGTTAGATGAAATAAAACGCATACTTAAAAATTCTGGTAGAGCATTAATCTCTGTACCCAATTTAGCATACTGGCGGTATCGTTTGCAATTACTAATCGGGCAACTTCCGCATCCTGAAGTGACAGATGAACGTCATCTCCATATGTTTACTTTAGCAAGTATAAAGGAGAGACTTTTCAGCATAGGATTACAGATGAAACGGGTGTGGGGATACGGGGAACGAGTAAGACCTTTAGTAAACCTTTATCCGGGACTGTTAAGCAGTACACTTTTTGTTGAAGTGTGTCGATTAAACAAAAAGGCATAGAAGGATATGACACAAAATTTAGTAAGCGTTATACTTACATGTTATAATGGTGAAAAATGGATAGGTGAGACAATTAGAAGTGTCCTTAGCCAAACCTATAACAAATTTGAGTTAATAATAGTAAATGATGGCTCTACGGATTCTTCTAAAACAATTATCGGTGATTTCTTAAAGGACAATAGATTAAAATACATAGAACAAAAAAACAGAGGGATTCCTGGTGCAAGAAACCGTGGGCTTTTTGAATCAAATGGTGAATATGTTTGCATTCTTGACCAGGATGACATTTGGTTACCCCAAAAAATTGAAAAAGAAATTGATTATTTGAAACCAAATACTAAATTTGGAGTTGTTTATACCAGCATGGAACATATTGACAGCGAAGGGAAATTTCTTAATACTAAAATTTATTCTAAGCCAAAAGAAGGTAAACTTTTTGAATGTTTTTTAAAAAGATATGTGGCAGTTCCAATTGTAACAACCATGATACGCAGAGAAATGATTGATAAAGTTAATGGTTTTGATGAAAAACTTTTTGGTAAAGATGATTTTGATATTCTTCTACGCATTTCAGAAATTACAGATTTCGGTCTTATCCCGGATATTTTAGTAAAGAAACGAATTCGTCCGGAAAGAGCAAGTATATCGGAATCCAATTATAAAGATAATTTTTATCTAATAGCCAAACATAAGAAACTTTGGACTGAATATTCTAACCTGATTCAAAATTTTGAAATAAAATCATACTATCTATATGGTTCATACCTGTTAGATAATAAAAGGTTGAGAGAAGCAAGGCAACAATTTTCATCCGTACTGAAATTAAAACCATTTTATCCAGAAGCACTGGTAAAATACATTCTTACTTTTTTATGCAAAACAAACCAAAAGTATCGGTTGTTGTAGTTAATTATAACACTTCAGACCTTTTAAGACAATGTCTTATTTCTGTTCTTAAAAAGACAAAAGATATAAATTATAGTACGTATGTTGTTGACAATGGTTCAACGGATGACAGCGTTGAAATGATAAAAAAGGAATTTTCAACGGTGAATTTAATATTAAATGAATATAACGCAGGCTTTGCAAAAGCTAACAATCAAGCATTAAGTTTAGTACAGAGTGAATACGTTTTATTATTGAACAGTGATACAATCTTTAAGTCTGATGTTATCAGTGAACTTCGTAATTTTATGGATAAAAATAATAAAGTAGCGATAGTTGGACCACGGCTTACAAGAGAGAACGGAACGATACAACCTTCCACCTACCCGATACCAAATCTCGGGACAGCAATTATAAAAACCTTGCGGCTATACTTAATCTTGCCCAGAAAAACGGTTGGTAATATTTTTTTAGGAAGTTTTTGGGACCATAATAAAGAAAAACCCGTAGGGCGTATATCAGGAACATGCATATTGGTAAGAAAAAAAGCTATGGACGAAGTAGGACTGCTTGATGAAAATTTTTTCTTCTATGGTGAAGTCCACGACTGGTGCTGGAGAATGTGGAAGTCTAACTGGGAAGTATGGTTCTCTCCGTTGGGCGATGTGGTTCATTTAAGGGGACAAACAGCGAAAAAAAAATGGAATACTGTTGAAAGACATATTATAGTACTAAAGGAAACTTTTAGATTGTTTAGTAAGCATCTTCCACCTTTGAAAAATTGGTTGATAATCTTTAATTATTTTATAAGCGATATTATCGGTTATTTCTATAAAAAACTCAGAGAAAAATATTCATATACAAAAGAACAAGAACTTAATATTTTAAGAACAGAGATATTCTGGTATGCAAAATGGCTATTTTGCGGAGGATATATAAAATGAACGAAGATTGGAAAAAAATTCTGGACTGCTATCCGGAAGAAAAAAAACAATGGGATAAGACTTATCCCTGGATATATTTTGTTGCAAGACCGGTTTCTTTTCCAATAACCTGGCTGTTACATAAAATGGGAATCATAGCAAATCAGGTTACATTTTTTACAGCACTGTTAGGAATAGTATCTTTGCCTTTATTCATAAGCGGCCAGACTGAAATGATGATTTTTGGTGCTTGTTGTATTGTTCTATACAATTTACTTGACTGTGTAGATGGAAACTTAGCTCGCACCTGGCCAACTGATAAAATCCCTAAAGGTAAGTTTTGGGACCAATTGGTAGGGAATTTCTATATTTTACTGTATTTTGCAATAGGAATAGGTGTTAATGAATTTCTCTGGCTTGTTGTAGGTGCCGGCATCACTATAGGTAAATATTTAATAGAGGGAATAAGATATGTTTTTTGGAATGTTTTGGGTAAAAACTGGGAAATATCAAAGAAATTAAGTAATTATGAACCTCATACCGGAAAATGGTATTATAGAGTTTACTACAATTTTACTGATCCCCAGGCACATATTTTTCTGTTACCAGCAGTTATTGCTTTAAACTGGTTAAAACCTTTTTTGGCGATAACATCAATAATTACTGTATTGCAGTTAATATTTGTAACTGTGTTTTACATCTGGAGAAGCAAAAAACTAAAATGAAAATATTAATGTATGATTGGAATTTAGATATATTGGGTGGAGGACAAAAAATTAATTGTCATGTAGCATATATACTTCAAAAAGAGCACGAAGTAACTTTTATTTGTAGAAAACCCGTGAAAAAAGAGTTTTTAGAGAATGCTTACGGAGTAGATTTATCAAATATTAATTTTAAACAACTTAAATTTAAACCAATTATAAAACATATACCTGCTGGTTTATATAATTCTCTTCTTAAACAATACAATAATATAGCAGAGGCAAAAGAAATATCGTCTTTAACAAGACAATATGACTTATTCATTAACTGTGAATCAGATAATTTTCAAATAAAACCCTTATCCAATAAAAGTTTATTTTTTTGGTGGAGTTTTATAATAAACGATTGGAGAAAAGAATATAATAGTTATAATAAACTTTTAAAGTATAGTTATGCTTTACCTTATAAGTTATTAGCAAAGAAGTTTGAACCTTTCAATTATATTAAGTCATATACTAAAGTTATCGCTATTAGCCAGTTTATTAAAGATTGTATTAAAAAATACTGGAATTGTGAATCCGAGGTATTATATCCTTTTGTTAAGATGCCTGATGAGAACAATTTAGTAAAGAAAGAAAACATTATAATAATTTCCTCGCGTTTAGTTCTTAAAAAGAAAATTTTAGAAATGATTAACGCTTTTAAAACACTTTGTGAAAAAGGTATGAAAAACTGGCAATTAGTCATTGCGGGTCTTTCAAAAGATTCAAGTGCAGAATATATAAAAACAATTTATAAAAATATAAATAATCTCCCTGTTTCAATTCAACTTAATGTGAATTCTAATAACTTAAATAAATTATATGCTAAATCAAAGATAATCTGGTATATGACTGGTTTAGGTGTTGATGTAGATAAAAATCCAGTCGCCATGGAACCTTTTGGTATGGCCCCTGTTGAGGCAATATCGCATTATGTAGTGCCGATTTTATTTAATGGAGGAGGGTTTAAAGAAATTGTTAATAATGGAATAAATGGTTATTTAGTAAATAATTTAGAAGAACTGATAGGAAAAACTATTGAGCTAATTAATAATGATAATAAATGGACAATTTATTCTAAAAATGCCTATGATAGAAGTAAAGTATTTTCTTATGAATCATTTTCTAAAAACCTGAAAAACATTATAAATCAAACTATGGAAAAGAAATAAAATGAAAGAAAATAAACCAGTCCCTTCAGAATTATATACTGGGGAATATTTTTTAACCAACTGTACAGGTTATAAAGAGTTTATGGAAACCAAAGGTAAAAAATTAATTCCCCGTCTAAAAGATGTTTTGAATTTGGCTCAAATCCGTCCGGGGATGAAAATAATTGACCTCGGCTGTGGTAGAGGGGAACTTATACTCCATGCACTTCATTCTGGTGCAACTGTTACTGGAATAGATTATTCCACTAATGCAATAAAACTGGCTAAAGAGGCTATATCTTTATCGCCAGATGAAGAGAAAAAGAGAATAACTTTGATTAATGGAGATGTAAAAGATATAAACTACAGTGATAATACCTTTGATATAGTATTTATGACTGATTTAGTGGAACACCTTTATCCGGAAGAGTTACAACAAGTGTTCTGCAAAACTTATAATATGTTAAGAAAAGGTGGTAAATTAATAATACATACTGCACCTAATATTTGGTACACCGACTATGCTTATAAGTTTATAAGACAAGTAGTTCTATTTAAAGAGTTTGTTTTAGGCACAAAAAATGTGCTTCCCAAAATACACCATAGTATGATAGGTATAAATGAAATAGTACATGTAAACCTTCAAAATCCCAGAAGTTTAAGAAAAAATCTAAAAAAATCAAGTTTTAATAAAACTAAAATTGTATTTAATGAAGAAGGTCCCATGTATGGTAAAAATATATTAAATAGGGTCATTAACTCAATATTTCAGTTATATCCACTTAAACTATTTTTTAACTTATGTATTTATGCTGTTGCAGAAAAATAATAAGGAAATTAGATGAAGATATTAATGTATGAATGGGCGTTGGATTTTGTAGGTGGGGGACAAAAATATAGTTGTCATATAGCATCTATTTTACAGAAAGAACATGAAGTAACTTTTGTTTGTAGAAAGCCTGTAAAAAAAGAATTTTTGGAAAATGCTTATGAAGTTGATTTATCAAATGTTAATTTTAAACAGCTTAAATTCAAACCATTAATAGAAAAAATACCTGCTGGTTTATATAACACTCTTCTTATACAATTAAATGCTATAAGAGAGGCGAAAGAAATAACTCCTTTAACTAAACAATATGACCTATTTATTAATTGTGAATCAACGCGATTTCAAATAAAACCTTTATCTAAAAAAAGCATATTAATTTGTCCATTTCCTCCCAATATTAAAAAATGGATTATTGAATATGACAAATATAGTGCATTACTAAAATACAGTTACGCACTACCTTATAAGTTAATAGCAAAGAAACTCGAATTCTTTTTTTATGTTAAATCGTATACTAAAATTATCGCTAATAGCAATTTCACCAAGGGTTGGATTAAAAAATATTGGGACTGTGATTCCGAGGTGCTTTATCCCTGCACTTTTATTCCTTATGAGAGAAGTCCAAATGAGAAAGAGAATATCATTATAACTGTTTCACGCATAGCACATAAAAAGAAAATTATTGAAATGATTGATACCTTCAAGATACTTTGTACAAAGGGATCTAAAAATTGGAAACTAATAATAGTCGGTTCTACTGAGGATCCTATGTCGAAGTATTTAGATGTAATATATAAAAATATAGAACACTTTCCTGTATTCATTAAACTTAATATTAGTTCCAAAGAACTAAATGAAATCTACAATAAGTCAAAAATATATTGGCACATGACAGGATTAGGGATTGATGCAGACAAAAATCCAAATGATATGGAACACTTTGGCATGACTCCCATTGAAGCAATGTCTCATTATGTAGTGCCAATTTTGTTTAATGGCGGAGGTTTAAAAGAAATTGTAACAAATGGCATAAACGGATTCTTAGTAAATAATCAGGAAGAATTGATTGAACGGACTATGCAATTGATTAATGATGATAATAGATGGAAAGAAATTTCAAAAAATGCTTTTCAAAGAAGTAAATATTTTTCTTTTGAAGAATTCTCAAAGAATTTAAAAACACTATTGGAAAAGTTAGATAAATGAGCAAAATTTTATTAATACGTCCTAAAAGCAAAAATGATACTTATCCTCTTCCTCATGTAGGACTTGCGATGTTGTCTTCCGTACTTAAAGAGAAAGGACATCAGGTTAAAGTGCTGGATTATTTACTTTTTATTAATTCCAAAGAACCTGATTTAAAAGATACAATACAAAATTTTAATCCGGATGTAATCGGTATTTCAATATATACATCTACTTTGAATGTATGCAATAGAATGATGGACGAAATTTATAACCTCACTGATAAACCAATTTTAGTTGGTGGTCCCCACCCAAGTATATACACTGATGAATTAGTCAAAAATAAAAAAATCAGTTATATTTTCAAGGGAGAATCTGAACTGACAATTAATGAAATTATAAATAATGCAAAAAAACAGGATGAACCTGTTGTGGTTGAAACTCTGATGCCTGATGTGACAAAGTTACCACTACCAGATTTTACTTCGTTTATTAACTATACAAGTGTTACTGTATATCCACTGCTTACCAGCCGTGGATGTCCTTTTGGATGCAGTTTTTGTGTGGTGAAGTATGTTTCGTCACAAAAGTGGAGAATGAGAGATTATAAAGTCTGCGTGGATGAATTAGAACAGGCTAAAAAACTCTTTCCTAATTTAAGATTGATTAAAGTTTCTGATGATTGTCCAACTTTTGATTTAAGCCGTTTTAAGAGTTTTTTAAAAGAATACATAAATAGAAAAATAGATATCGCTATGACTATAGATAACACAAGGGCTGACAGGATTGACGAGGAATTTGTCCAGTTGGCTAAGAAAGCAAATAATACTAATCTCTGTGTAGGTGCTGAACATGGTGACGCAGAAGTTTTTGATTTTATTGGTAAGAGTGAAACTTTGGAAACGATAAAAAATGCCGCAAGGACCATTAAGAAAAATGGTTTAGAATTAAGATTGTGTTTTATAATAGGTCTACCAAAAGATAATTTAAAAAGAATTGAAAAATCTATTGGTTTAGCTAAAGAATTGGGAGCATTTCATATCTATTGGAATATGGTACATCCTATGAAGGGAACAAAAATCAGGAAATGGTTTGAAGAAAATAATGCGATTTTTTATGATGATTCTGATTATACATCTTATCGTTTTAATACACTTGAGCCGTTAGACCCTGTAGTAGAAACCCCTGATTTTAGTTTTGAAGAAAGGAAAAAAGCCTATTTTAGAGCTGTGGTTGAGACCGACCAATATCCATTAAACTTGAAGGAAATATGGTATTTAGTGAAATATAGTGTAAAATATAAATATTTACTAATTAGCGTTAAATCCTTTTTTAGACAAATTTTGAAATATATACCCAAAAAATATAAATCTGTAATAAGGAGAATTTCCACCTTAATCAAGAAATCGTCCAGTTCCTAAAGAACCTACTGTTGGTTAAAACTGGACGCTACCAGAAGTAGATGAAAATAAAACTACCGCTAATAATATCTCTATTGACTATTATTTTGTCAGCAGATGTATCTTTTTCTTTCTATAATAATCAGGAAGCTTCAGTCGTAATCGGCCAACCTGATTTTTCTCAAACAGGTAGTCACCCGCCATCAGCTAATACCCTTGCCTGGCCAAAAGATGTTCATTATGACGGTACATATCTATATATAGTCGATAGAGATAATAACAGGGTGTTGGTATTTGATTCCATACCTCTGACACCAAACACATCTGCTGTTGCTGTTATCGGGCAGTATGATTTTTTTCAAAATAATCCTAACCAGGGTTTAGGCTTAACAAACCCCAGTTCATATACTTTGAATAGTCCCCAAGGAATTGTGGGGGATGGTAATACTCTACTGGTAGCAGATACCGTTAACAATCGTGTTCTTATTTATCAGATTATTACATCAAAAGTAGATGATTTTATTACAAGTGGAACATCCATATACGCAGATGTGGTTATAGGCCAGACTTGTTTTTCAAGTAGTACAAAAGACCAGGGGGGCTCAGTAGGTCCTAACACACTTGACCAGCCCAGGGGATTGAGTATAGCCGGAAATAAACTTTTTATAGGAGACAGGGGGAATAGTCGTATCCTTATTTTCAATTCAATACCAACTCAGCATAATGCTTCAGCGAATATTGTTGTGGGGCAGGAAGATGAATATAAGAGCGCAAGTGGACTGGCGGGGAACCGATTTCAACAGCCTGAAGAAGTATATAGCGATGGCAGTAAACTTGCAGTGACAGACGGAAGTAATAATAGGATACTTATTTGGGATATAATACCTACTACTCATAATATTGGTGCTGATTATGTTGTAGGGCAGACAAACTTTTATTCAAAGGTTATTAATCCCCCCAGTAGTAATACTTTTAATGGTCCCGGTGGAATAACTTCATCCAGTGGTCGGTTATTCATAGCGGACTATAGTAATAATAGAATATTAATATTTAATAACTGGCCTACTCAGAATAATGCAAGTGCTGATATGGTAATTGGACAAAGTAATTTTACCAGTAGTTCGGGCGGAGCAAGTGAAACAAAAATAGATGGACCCTTTGAAATCAAAATAATTGAAAATAAACTCTTTGTTATTGATGATACTAACAGAAGAGTGCTTATTTTTGAAAATAAGTTTGGTGTATATGCAGTATCACCTGATAACAGCAGCAATTCAGGTAATGTTGAAGTAACGATAACCGGTGATGATTTATTAAATGGTTCAACATCTGCTCTGAAAAAATCCGGGGAATCGGATATTATCGGCAGCAATGTTGTTATAACTACAAAAACTATCAGTTGTAGTTTTAACATAACAGGTGTTTCTCCCGGTTTATGGGATTTAGTGGTAACATCAGGAGCAATTTCATTTACATTATCCGGAGGTTTTGAAGTTAAATCATTTGAAGTAACAAAAGTAATTCCTGAATTTGGTTACAAATGGACGAGTACAAGAGTGTATATTAAAGGGTCAAGTTTTCTTAACGGTTCAACAGTAAAATTGACAAAAAGTGGTGAAACTGACATTAATGGAACTAATGTTGTAATAAGTACAAGTCTTATCGCGTGTACTTTTAATTTATGGGGAACTGAAACAGGTTTGTGGAATATCGTAATAACTACAGGCGGAATAACTCAGACATTCTCTGATAGTTTCCTTGTCACGCAACTTTCACCTGGTTATGATACCTCACCACAGGCTTCGGGCGCGATAGATTCAGCGGGCGGGACAATAAAAGTTGAAATAGCAGAGAGTGACATAGCCAATATGGAATTAGTAATACCTTCGGGTGCAATCAGCACCAATATTGCTATTAGTATTACTATAAATATTTCTATAAACCCTCCGGCACTGCCAAATAATATTGCAAGAGTCGGTAGAGTAATAGACCTCTGGCCATCATATATGGAGTTCAGTAAGGAAATTGAAGTAAAAATACCGTATAAGAATTCTGACATTGAAAAGTTCGGAATCACTGACCCGAACCTATTGGATGTCTATACTTATGACGCTGATACAGAAAAATGGGTTAGAATTGCTAAAAATAGTATTGACCAGAGCAACCGTTTAATATCTGTAAAGATTGCTCATTTCTCTTTATACACTTTAGGAGTGACTATAGTTTCTGATGTAAAAGATTCAATAATTTATCCAAATCCATTTAAACCTGCTGAACACAGCAAGGTAACTTTTTCCGTTCCATTAGAGTCAGAAGTGAAAATCTACAATGTTGCAGGTGAATTAGTTAATTCTCTTGAAGATGATAATAAAACAGGCAAAATTTTCTGGACAGGAGTAAATTCTTCAGGACAGAGGGTAGCAAGCGGAATATATTTGTGCGTTATTAAGAATGGCTCCTCACATAGTTCAAAGAAATTAGCTATAATTAGATGAAAAAAGAAATTGATTTATTAGATGAATTATTAAAAGTTTATCCAGGTGCTGTATCCCAGGCTTTTTGGCGGGTTTTTGAACTAAGGCTATTTAAAAAATTAGATTTTATAATACCTATTTTAGATTTGGGTTGTGGTGATGGAAGTTTCTCGTCTCTTCTTTTTAAAGATAAAAAACAAAAAATATCATCGGGATGCGATTTATCCGAAAATAAAATTAGTAAAGCAAAATCTTTAAATTTATACGAAAACTTGCGAATTGCAGATATATGCAAATTACCTTATGAAAATGATGTATTTAATACGGTTTTTAGTAATTGTGTATTGGAACACATACCGGATGAAAAATCAGCATTAAGGGAAGTTTCAAGAGTACTGAGAAAAAATGGATTATTTATTTTTACTGTGCCCAGCGAGATGTTTCCTTCCTATTTATATTTCTATAAAAACTTAATAGATAAAGGATTAAAAGAAAAAGCAGAAAACTATGTAAAGGAATTAAATGAGCAATTACAGCATCATCATTATCATAGTCCTGATGAATGGAATCTACTTTTAAAAGAAATGGGATTAACAATGATAAAAGCAGCATATTACATGCCTGAAAAATCTGAATATATATGGAATAAATTATATAGCATTGATTTTAAAAAAAATAAAATGAATTATATTATGCGTTTCTTCTTTTCGCAATTTATGAATTTAGTAGTCAAAATATATTTGAGAAAGTACTATTTATTGGAAACTGATTCTACAAAAAAAGGCGGGGGGGTATTTATAATTGCTCGAAAATAACTTAGATATATCAAATAAATTAAGTTTCAAATTAGCCAGTGGAGCTTTATATACTTATACCTCATTAGTTCTGCTCAAGGTTTTCCTCCTTGTTAACTCAATTATTGTTGCAAGATGGCTTGGTCCAAATAATTTAGGTATTTACTCAATATTAATACAAATACAGGGTTTGGTTATAACATTTGGCCTTTTTGGCATACCCATATCAGTAAGTAAGTTTATAGCAGAATACAGTAAGAAGGACAGGTCTGCCCTACAAAATATAGTTTCAAGTCTAATGACATTTAGCCTTGTCATTTCAATTATAATTGCTATTCCATTTTTTATGAGTTCTGATTTCTTAGCCACTAAGATATATAAAGAACCAACACTGAAACTCCTGATAAGAATATCCTCTTTTACTATTTTTATTTCTTTACTAAATAATTTTTATAAAGCAATTATGCAGGGTTTTCAAAAAATAGAGTCTTTGGCAAGGATAAATGTAGTTGTGGGACTTGTTAGTGTAGTTATTACTTTTCTTTTGGTTTTCAAAATGAATCTACAGGGTGTTGCAATTAGAGATTTGGTGATAGCTATAATATCTATAATTTCGTTATGGGCACTTTTGAATAAGACGGTTTTTTCTACGGGTGTAAGAATCAAATTAAAGATTGATAAAGACATCCTATTAAAAATATTTATTTTCGCATTACCGTTATTTATCAGTTCTATTATTATTTATGGTGGTAATTTATTTATAAGATCTCATTTAGTAGTAAAATGTGGATTTGATAAATCAGGTTTATTTTCTATCGCTGACAATTTTTTTCAAATCATTTATTTTATACCTCAGGCAATCGCTATTCCTTTTCTACCTATTATTACCCGTATGTATTCTTATGATTTTGAGAATTTTTCAAAAAATGCTTCACGAGTGGTAAAATTAACGGGATTTTTAGTATTACCTATCGCGGTGATTTTAGGTATATTTTCTAAAGATGTAATTAGTTTATTATACGGTAAAAGTTATTTTGAAAGTTGGCTTGTGAGTTTCCTGGTAATATTTGCCGGAGCTATGGTATCACCGGGATATGTACTTGGACAGGCATTGATTGCGGCAGGCAGGTCACGGCAAATTTTGGGATTGAGCCTTGTTCAAGTATTAGTTAATGTCAGTATTTCCTACTATATGATTAATCTATTGGGTTTAACCGGATTAGGTATTGCCTTTCTGATAATTAACGTATTTAATTATTTCCTTAGCGGCACATATTCAATAATAAAGCTAAAGTTAAAGTTTAAAGATATGTCTTTCGGAATATTCCAGCTACTTGTTTTATTATTTGGAGTCGTATCCTATTTTATTACTTCAAGAACAACGGGTATATTTTTTACAGTCAGTTCAATCATAACTGTTATAACATTATTATTGGTGGAATATTTATTACTAAGTAAAGAAGATAAAGTTCAATTATACGGGATAATCAATAATTTGATAAAAATCAAAGTATAAAAATTGAGACCGTTGAAAAAGAGGGCAAGAAATCGTCCATCTTCAGATGGACGATTATCAAATTTTTATGATTTCCTAAGCTTTAAATAATTAGTGTTTTTACACGGGCGACGAGTTCTTTGGGATAAAATGGTTTAATCAGGTAACAATCACTTCCTAAGTTCAATCCTTTAATCTGGTCTTCTTCTGTTTTGCGAACTGTCAGCATAATAATGGGTAAATGTTTGTAAAGAGGGTCTTTTCTTATCTCCTGACAGGTCTCCCAGCCGTCCATCTCGGGCATATTTACATCAAGAATCACCAGGTCAGGGGATTCATCATATAATTTTGTCAGTCCTTCCCTGCCATTATTAGCGGTAATAACATCGTATTTTGCACGAACCAGGACGCGTTTTATAAGGTTTCTAAGGTCTTTTTCGTCATCAACAACAAGAATTTTTTTTGCCATATTAAATCCCCCTGTAATCCCCCTTTGTTAAAGGGGGGATTTATTTATTAGATTTTACGGGCAGGGTAAAAGTAAATTTACTTCCTTTGGTACTGCCCGGGACAGGACTTTCCACCCATATTTTACCGCCATGCAGTTCAATAATATTTGATGATATAAACAATCCTAAACCTGTACCTTTTGTATTGGAAACTTTAGTGAATTTACTGAATATTTTATCTAAGTTTTCTGCCGGAATACCTATGCCGGTATCTGTAACGCTTATTTGAACAAATCGCTGGTTTTTCTCAGTATCGGTTATCAATTCATCAACAATAGTAATTGTTCCACCTCCTGGTGGAACGCCGGAAGGAGTAAACTTTATACTATTACTTACGAGATTTGCCATGACCTGCCTTGTCTTATCTCCGTCAATAACTATTCCCGGTATAAGTTCTGACAATTTTGATTTCATGGTAATACCTTTGTCTTCAGCATATGATTTAAATAGTTTCTCTACATCATTGATTACAGAATGGATATTTGTCAATTTCAGTTCCAATTCTATTCTTCCGGATTCCAATTTTGCTGCATCAAGTAAATTGTCAATTAATCTTGAAAGGCGGACAGCATTATTTCTTATGATATTGAGGTTTTCAATACCATTCCTTTCAAATTCCCTTGCTCCGCCTTCTAACATATCGTTGACATAACTTTCAATAGCACTCAACGGAGAACGCAGGTCATGGGTAACACAGGAGACAAAATCCCTCTTCAATTCATCCAACTCGTTTAATTTTTCGGCCATAATATTAAATTGTTCGGCTAACAGACCAAGTTCATCTTTGCCTTTTGTTTTTATCTTTGTATCAAGTTTGCCTTCTGCAATAAGTTTTGAACCCTGGGCAAGTGCCTTTATTGGCTTGGTCATCGTGTGGACAAATATCAGAGCACCCAATAAGCCCAATATTACGACCGGTATTGTTACGACGATTATATGTTTCCTGATTGTATCAAGCGTATTTTTGAGCGTGTTATCAATAATTGTCTTTGAAAAGCCAAGACGGACAATGCCTGATTTTTTATTACCGACCATAACAGGTGAAGCAACGTCTATTATCTCTTCGTTGCCTTTTTTATATGTCTGCACAAAAATGT
>Ga0210051_1002869_pt1 | contig 17294 bp, 12 predicted proteins | sample CryGey092014_all_FD_185464 | JGI IMG/M metagenome (GOLD analysis project Ga0210051, IMG submission 185464) | Groundwater microbial communities from aquifer - Crystal Geyser CG23_combo_of_CG06-09_8/20/14_all (SPAdes) (version 2) | ecosystem: Environmental > Aquatic > Deep subsurface > Groundwater... | reverse complement strand
GCTGATCCGCGGTTCCGGGTGTCCGCGGCCGGCCAGGTGACCTGCGATGGCGCGTTCATCGGCGGCGGGGCTGACTTCGCGGAGTTCGTCTCCGCGAACGAGAGTGCTGCCTGCGAGCCGGGCGACGTGATGGTAGTGAGCGAGGACCGCGACCGCGCGATCCGCAAGTCCACGGCGCCGTACTCGACAGCCGTCGCCGGCATCCACTCCACCAAGCCCTGCCTGATCGGCCGCAGCCACCAGTATGAGACCGCGATCAACGATGAGATCCCGCTGGCCATCACCGGCATTGTGCCGTGCAAAGTGACCGCCGAGAACGGCCCCATCCATCGAGGCGACTTGCTGGTTACCAGCAGCACGCCGGGACACGCCATGAAAGCTACGGACAAGCTGCGGATGATCGGCGCTGTGGTGGGGAAAGCCTTTGGCAATCTGGAGTCCGGCGAAGGTGTCATCGAAGTCCTGGTGACGCTCAAGTAGCACCGGCGTGCGGCGTCTTACGTTGGCGAGACACGGCAGCGCGCGACGCAACACGCCTCCCATGAGAGGAGGTGCCGCTATCTACAAATCAACTGATCGCCACCTGAGAGTCGGGACCGGTCGCGTGCTCGTAGTGGCTGGACTGGCGCAGGCTGTCTGGCTGGGGAGCTGCACAGTGGGCCTGACCGCCCAAGGAACGAAAACTCGGATCGACGCAGAAGACGTCACCGGCGGCGGCGGTTCGGCTGCGGGCACGCAGCGCAGAGTGACCGGTGCCGTCGAAGGCGGCGTTGGCGGGCTCACGCAGTCGGCGGGGTGGATCGTGCGTGCGGGCGTCGTCCCGCGCTTGCGCAACGCAACGCTTCCTCCGCCAGTAACGGTCACGCTCGGAAAGGGCGTGCGCCTGTTCGGCGTGAGTTCGGACGGGGTCTACCCGCTCACCGCGGGAATTGCTGAAGGACCCGCCTACCTTGTTCGCTGGAACCCGGCGCGGGAGTTTAGTGCGGGCACCCTCAAGTATGAGTACCTCACGGCGTTTGAGACACCAAGCCCGACCTTTTCCGGTGCATTGGAGCGCGGCCGGGGCTATTGGCGTGTCGGCGAGGACTTGGTGAACTTCGCCGTGCGGCCGCCCGACGACACGGACGCGCCCATCGATGCGCTTCTCGGCACCGCCGCCTATCAGGGCTGGAACATGCTCTCGAACCCCTTCCTGGAGACCGTCTCGCTGGCCGACCAGCGAGTGCGCGCGCGCGGCGCCGACTCGGCCACCAACGTGGCCCTTGGCTCGCCAGCAGGCGCCCTGCTCGTGCACGACTCCCTCTGGGGCTACCCGCTGGTGGATCCGGCCCGGCCCAATATGCAGGGCTACCAACTCTATTCGCTCACCTATCCGGGCGCGCTTGCCGCCATGCCAGCCGGTGCTGGCATGTGGGTGCGCACCTTGCGTGATGTCACCTGGGTTTGGCGACGCTCCTCAAAGCAGGCGACGCGGGCCGACGCTGGTCTCACCCGAGTGGCGGCTGCTCCGTCGGCGGACGACGGCGGCTGGCTGGTTCGGCTGACCGCTCAAGCCGGTCGGGTTTGCGATGACTACAACTACTTCGGCGTTGGCGCCGCAACGCGGCAGTTGCCCAACCCACCGCCGGCTGCGGCGAAGGAGTATGTCGACGTTCGGTTCGAGCCCACCGGCCGGGCTGAGGCGGCCGCCACGTACGCGTCGGCGATACTGCCCGTGAGCCGGGCTGACCAGACGAGGTGGCGCTTTTCGGTAGACAGCAATCTCGATCAGGAGAACGTCGTCCTCGCCTGGCCCGACCTCTCCGCCGTTCCGCGTGAGGTGCGCCTGTTCCTCGTTGATACTGAGACGGGTGAGCAGACGTACATGCGCACCTCCTCCGGCCACACCTACCGGAACGACCGCCGGGCGCCCCGCCGGTTCGAGATTCGGGCTGAACGAAATGGGGCGGCTTCGCTTCGCCTGACCGGCATCGTCGCGACGCCGACGCGCGGCGGCGCCCTCGAGATCAGCTATGTGTTGAGCCAGCCTGCTCAGGTCTCCGTGCGCGTTGCCAGCCCGGCCGGCCGGACTGTCGGTGAGTCAACCGCTGGCCGCCAGGGGCGTAGTGGCGTGAACCGACTAACGTGGGTGCCGGTCCAAGCCGGCAAGCCGCTACCCACCGGGCTGTACCTGCTGGAAGTGACTGCACGCACAGACGACGGCCGGGTAGCCAAGGGCCTCTCGACCCTCCGCCTGGGTCGCTGAGCCGGAACCGGATCAGCGGCGACGCCTGGCGTAGCCGCGACCACCGGTTTGGCGGTGCGCTGCGCGAGAGCACTGCGACTTACCCGGCACGCGACACCTGACACGCAATACCCGCTTCCCTGGGAGTGAATGCAATAGTGAGCAAAGGGATTCTCCACTCGTTGGTCCGTGATCGCCTGCGCCGACCGGTCGCCCTCAGCCTGGCCGTAGCCCTTGTCTGCTGCACCTGCCCCCTGCCCGCGCGCGCAGCAGACTTGACCGCGGCGCTGGCAGTCATGTTGGCCCCCGCCACGGGTGACCCGGGCGTCAGCGGCGCGGTGTTGTCGCAGGTGAATGAGGGTCTGCGGGTGGCTCTCACCGCCACGGACCGATATCGGCTATTGGAGAGCGACACACTCGCAGAAGGCGTCGACGCTGCCAGGACGTGGACCTCCGTGACCGACGAGCAGCTTCGGTCCGTGGCAGGGAAGTTAGGCGCGGATGTTGTGCTGGCGCCTCACGTGAGTCTGGCGCAGGCAGCGGCGCGATCCGTCGCCGAGGTGCTCGTGTCGCTGCGGCTGGTGGATGTTGTCGCTGGCTCCGTGGTGGCGGACTTCGAGGTGGCCGGCGTCAGCAGTATGGCGCCGGTCAGCGTAGAGAGCAAGTTCAGCGAGGCCCTGAACGGCGCCTCCCGGGAAGCCGTGAGACGGCTGACCGAGGCGGCCTCGTACTCACTCGGAATTGGCGCGTATGGCGAGAAGGGCCGCGTGTTCCTGGGCGGAGGGAGCGACCAACGCCTGTCGCCAGGGTCTTGGTTGATGGTGTTCCGCGGCGCCCGCCATGTCGGTGCGCTGCAGGTCGTGGAGTGCGGAACGACCGAGGCGATTGCCAGGATTCGCTACCTCAAGGGAGTCCAGTCGCTTACTGCCTCAGACCGAGCACGATTCGCGTTTGCTCCTCCGCCGCCGACTCCCGCTGAGGTGGAACGGACCCAGGTGGCGCGTGCCCGGCGGTCCAACAGATCGAAGACAATCGTGGGCTTGCTCGTCGCAGCCGGCTTGGCCGCTCTGCTGCTCGGCAACAGAGGCGACAGCTCCCCGGCCGCGACCGGCGGAACTCCGGGCGGCGCCCCGGCCACCGGCACGGGCAACTGGCAGATCGCCTCAACGCCTGCGGGCGCGGCCGTTACGCTTGACGGCCAGGCAACGGGGCGGACGACGCCCACAACCTTCAACAGCTTGGCCTCGGGCGACCACACAGTCACGCTGACACTGGCAGGGTTCAACGCGCATACGGTCACGGTGACGCTCGTCGCGGGCCAGACGAAGGTGGACACCGTGCAGCTCGTTGCAGGCGGCGGGCCGCCAGACGCACCTCCGGCGCCAATCTGAGCCGCAGCGGTCGCGCAAGGCGTCCATCAGTAGGTCGAGACGTGTACCGGACCGGGCGGCGAAGTTCCTCCCCGCCCCGAGCGGATGCCACAGGTCTGCCGCCGCGCCTCAGTCGGGCGCGATGCCCTCGATCACCTCCACCCCCAGAGCGTGTTCGCCAGCCAGGGCCGTCCCCGCGTCAGGACGAACGCCGTGACCGCCGCCGTGTCCGGGGAGGTTGGCCGGTGTCGCCTGTGTAGCGCAGGGACAGCTCCGCGCCCTCACCGGCCCGCACCCAGGCTTGCCCTCCGTTCCACAGCAGAGGATACTGAGTGCCGAGGCGAAACCGCGCGCGCAACCGAGGAGTTCTGCCAAAGTGACACCGGAACAACGGCGACAGCTGAGCTCGTCATTCACCTCCTTCACGGCCGTGGTTGCCCTCACCGTGCTCGTGGCGGCGGGGCCGATTCTGGCACAGCCTCCTGGCGCCCGGGGCGCTGCCCGGGTGGAACTCGTCCACGCAGACGCCGGTTGGCAACTGCTGCGCGGCGGCAAGCCGTACTTCGTCAAGGGCGCGGGCGGCGACGGACCCAAGGAGCTGCTCGCACAGGCGGGGGGGAACTCGGTGCGCACGTGGGGAGCGGACAACTTGGGGAAGGAGCTGGACGACGCGAGCGCGCAGGGGCTGACAGTGGCGGCGGGGATCTGGTTGGGGCACGAGCGGCATGGGTTCGACTACAGCAACGCCGATCAGGTTGCGCAGCAGCGCGAGCAGGTGCGCGAGATCGTCCTGAAGCACAAAGACCACCCCGCGTTGTTGCTGTGGGCGCTCGGAAACGAGATGGAGGGCAGCGGCGACAACGCCGCAGTCTGGTCGGCTGTCGACAGCCTGGCCGCCCTGGTGAAGGACCTCGACCCTGACCACCCGACGATGACCGTCATCGCCGAAGTCGGCGGCAACAAGGTTCGGAATTTCGAACGGCTCTGCCCCCACCTCGACCTCCTCGGCATCAACTCCTACGCCGGTGCTTCGTCGCTGCCGCAGCGCTACAAGGAAGCGGGCGGAACCAAGCCGTACCTGCTAACGGAGTTCGGTCCACCCGGGCAGTGGGAGGTCGGCAAGACAGCCTGGGGGGCGCCGGAGGAGCCGACAAGCACGCAGAAGGGCGAGCTCTACCGCGAGCACTACGAGAACGCCGTCGCTTCGCAGCCGGGCGCTTGCCTCGGCTCGTACGCGTTCCTCTGGGGGAGCAAACAGGAAGCGACGGCAACGTGGTTTGGCATGCTCCTGCCGGACGGGAGCAAGACGGCGGCAGTCGACACCATGACCGAACTGTGGTCGAGCAAGCCGCCGGCGAACCGGTGTCCGCAGCTCGCGAACCTGAAGCTGGCGGGACCTGAACAGGCTGATCCCGGCGAAACGGTGCGCGCTACCGTGCAGGCAACCGATCCGGAGAACGACCCCCTGAAGGTGCACTGGGTCCTCCGGCGCGAATCCGGGCAGTATGAGACTGGCGGCGATCCGCAAGCCGCCACCGCACTACTCCCGGAAGCAATCGTCCACGCGACCGACGCGGAAGCCGAGGTCAAGCTGCCGAAGGACGGTGGCAGCTACCGGCTCTACGTCTATGCCTACGACGGCAAGGGCGGCGCCGCTGTAGCGAACGTGCCCCTTCGTGTCAACGGCCCGGAACCGCGACTGCAGGCGACGAAGGCGGCCCTGCCGCTGATCCTCTTCGGAGAGGGCGCGCAGACGCCCGCACCCTACGTGCCCACCGGCTGGATGGGCAACACCGGCGCCCTGGCAATGGACGAGAAGTGCACAGAGAATGTGGACGCCGGCCGGACGTGCGCGAAGATCGAGTACCGGGCGACTGACGGCTGGGGCGGCATCGTCTGGCAGGACCCTCCCAACGACTGGGGATCGCTGGCGGGCGGGCACGACCTGACCGGGGCGACCAAGGTGACTTTCCGGGCCCGCGGCGCAACCGGCGGCGAGAAGGCTAAGTTCGGCTTCGGCATCCTTGGTCGGGACGCCAAGTTCGGCGACACCGCAAAGGCTGAAGTGGTGGAGCAGCTCGGCGTGGAGTGGAGGCAGTTCACCCTCGACCTGACGGGCAAGGACCTCACCCGAATCAAGACCGGCTTCATGTGCGTGCTCGAGGGAACGGGGAGGCCGCTGACCCTCTACCTCGACGACATTCGGTATGAGTGAGTCCCGGGCCAACCCTCTCTGGTTGGACGGCTGACAAGCACTTCCGCGCGGGCCAGACTGCTTCGGGTAACTGCCGCAAAGGCGAAAGGACGAGCAAGTGACACAACTCGTTGGGGCGGTGACGGCACTGGCACTGGTGGGCGGATTCCTCTCTACCGGCGCGTGCGCCGCTGAACGCACCGACCTCTCCGTGCTCCTGGATGGCGTGAAGATCGTCGATGCCCCCGGACTCCCCGGTCCGGTGTGCGCGTTTGGCGACGCAGCGTTCGCGGTGGTGGTTGGCGGGAGAAAAGGCGGACAGCTTCCACTGGTGGTGGCTTCCCGCTTCGGCAAGGGCCGGGTGGTCGGGTTCGGCAAGGATGGCTTCCTCGATGCCGGCACGCTGGACCTGGGCGACACCGGTCGGCTGATGGCCAATGCTGCCCGCTGGGCAGCCGGAGGGAAGGAGTCGCCGAGCGTCGGCGTGGTCGGGCACAACGGCTTCGCGGAGGCGCTGGTGAAACGAGGGCTGAACGCGCGGCAAGTTGCGGTGGGCCAACTGGACGGGCTGGACGTGCTGTGCGTCTCGCCGTCCCAGGTACCGAGAGACAACCTGCCGCGGCTTTTCCAGTTCGTCGCCAGCGGCGGCGGGCTGTTGGTCGGCGAGTTGGGGTGGGGGTGGTTGCAGCTCAACCCGGGGAAGACGCTGACCGAAGACCACAACGCCAACACGCTGCTGGCGCCCATGGGGATCGTCTGGGCCGATGGGATACTCGACCGGAACTCCGAGGGAGGCTACGCCGCAGGCGCGACACCTTCGCCGCTGCTGAATGCCTCGAAGGCCCTCGACGCCGCACTTGCGCACACAGAAGGCAGAGCGAAGCTGACACCGGAGGAGATCGGTCTGGTTTCCACCGTTCTCTCGCGGACGGCACAAGCCCTGCCGCCGGGCGACACGATCCTGCTACCGCGGATCAAGGCGCTGGCGGCGGACACGGAGATCAGCGTCGTCCCCACGCCAAAGCAGCCGATCAAGCTCGACGACATGCTCGCCCGGCTGGTCCTCACGATGCAACTTCGGGACGCCAGCCAGCTCCCGCCTGAGCAGGTCAAGGCGCTTCCCGCCGCCGCCGTCTTCCCGGGCGCCGCGCCTGAAGGCACGCCGCGGGTGACGCGCACCGTGGAGATTGACACGAGCGTTCCCGGCTGGCACAGCACGGGGCTGTACGCCGACCCGGGACAACTCCTCACTGTCCAGCTCCCCGAGGCGGCTGCCGGCAAGGGACTGGAAATCCGCCTCGGCGCCACAACCTGCCGGAACTGGAACCACGGCACGTGGCTGCGCGCCCCGGAGATCGACCGGCAGTTCGCGCTCAAAGCGGCCGAGTCAGAGGCGGCCAGCGCGTTTGGCGGGCTGCTCTACGTCGTCGTTCCCGACAAGTGTGCGTTGGGTGCGGTACCGATCACGCTTGTCGGCGGCGTGGTGGCACCGTACTTCGAGCTCGGCAAAACCAGCCTCGACGACTGGCGCACCTCGATCCGCAATTGCCCCGCCCCGTGGGCGGAGCTTGCTTCGGGCAAAGCGGTCCTGACCGTCCAGTCTGCCTGCGTCCGGCAGCTCGACGATCCCGAAAGCCTGCTGAAGACATGGGAGAGAGTCCTCGACTTGTGCGCCGAACTGGCAGCCTGGCCGTCACCCGACCGCGACCGGCCGCAACGCTACTCGGCCGATGACCAGATTTGCGCCGGCTATATGCACGCCGGCAACCCCATCATGATTCCCACCAGCGCGGCAGGGGATCTGGTGAACCAGGAGCACCTGACCAAGGACGGCGACTGGGGGCTCTTCCATGAGACCGGTCACATGCACCAGAGCGGCGACTGGACCTTTGGCGGCGCCGGCGAAGTGACGGTGAACCTGTTCACCATGTACGTCTTCGACAAACTCTGCGGCATCCCGCCGGAGAAAGGCCGCATGGCTGACATCGGGATGCGGCGGAGCTATGTCAACTACTTCCAGAAAGGCCCCGACTTCAGCCGCTGGACCGGTGACCCGTTCCTGGCGCTCTACATGTACTGCCAGTTGCAGCAGGGCTTCGGCTGGGACGCCTACAAGAAGGTCTTCGCCGAGTACCGCGACCTGCCCGCCGACCAGCACCCAAAGAACGACGACGAGAAGCGCGACCAGTGGATGGTGCGTTTCTCCCGCACGGTCGGCAAGAACCTCGGCCCGTTCTTCGAGGCGTGGGGCGTGCCGACTTCCCAGGCGGCGCGCGACTCGGTCAAGGACCTGCCCGTGTGGCTGCCCGTAGACTTCCCGCCCAAAGAGCTGGAAGGCAAGCGGATCGCCCAGGACGCCAAGGTCATCCGGTCCAGCAGCGAGAACGCCGACGGCGAAGCCAGCAACGCCGTCGATGGCTTCGAGGACACCCTCTGGCACAGCCGCTGGAGCGGCGAGGATGTGCCCGGCTACCCGCACGAGCTGGTCATCGAGCTGGGCGAGACGATGGAGCTGACCGGCCTCACGGTGCTCCCCCGGCAGGTCGGCATCAACGGCTGGATCAGCGAGTACGAGGTCTACGTCAGCCAGGACGGCAAGAGCTGGGGCGCGCCGGCGGCAAAGGGGGCGTTCGAGCGGAGCAAGGAACGGAAGACCGTGCAATTCGCCAACCCCACGACGTGCCGCTACCTTCGCTTCGTGGCGCTGAAGGGCTTCGACAACCAAGTGTGGGCGTCGCTGGCGGAACTGGAGGTGGTGTTGGCGAAGTGAGCGGTCTGGCGAGTGTGCCCGCCACCGCGACAACGGCAGTTGACTTGCCGTCTCGGCTTCGCTATATTGGGTCTATCTGAGAAGAGGAGCGTGCCTTCGGTGAAAACCATTGGGATAACGGACTTCAAGTCGAATTGCGCTCAGCTTCTCGAGTCCGTACAGCAGTCAGGGGAGCCGCTCGTCGTGACTTCGCACCGTCGCCCGCTGGTGACGGTCAGTCCATACCGAGCGCCGTCTGGCAAGCGCCGCCTCGGCGCTCTCCGTGGGCGCATGACCATCGAGGGGGACATCGTCCACACGGATCTCGCGAACGAGTGGGAGATGGAGACGTGAAGCTGCTCCTGGACACCCACGTGTGGATCTGGTCACAGGAGCTTCCGGGGCAGTTGGGCGACCAAGCGAGAGCGCTTCTCACAGACGAAGCGAACGAGCTGTACGTGTCTCCGGTATCGTCGCTGGAGGTCGCCCGGCTTCTCTGGGGTGGTCGCCTGACGCTTGCGGGCAGCCTTCGGACGTGGCTTGTCGAGTCACTTGAGGCTCTGGGCGCTGAGACCGCGTCGTTCGACCATCAAGTCGCGATCCAAGCCTACAGTCTGCCTGGCGAGTTCCACCGGGACCCCGCCGACCGAATACTGGTTGCGACGGCAATGGTGCAGACCCTCACCCTCATGACCGCGGACGAGCGCATCTTGGAGTACCCTCACGTCGCGTCTGTGGACGCACGGAAGTGACCGTTGCCGTGGGAGTTCCACGCGGAAGGTGGAGCTGCGGCCGTGGCAGTCCGCGTCACTTGTCCGCACCCACCCTCTGAAGCACGATGATCTCACTGACCAGTCTCCGCCGAAGAGCGTGGTACTCGTCGTTGCTCAGCCCCTCGCGGAAGCTGCTCTGCGCGATGTCGTCGCCGCCCGACAGCACCTCCTGAAGGACGCCCAGCGCGTGGTCGGCCGCGGGCTTCGTCTTCGCGGACTTCGCGGCCAGGTCGGCGTAGTGCTTCAGTGTGGCGATGTACTTCATGTCGTCAACACCTTCGCGGATTCCTTCCCAGTCGGTGGTTGGGATCAGCTCGCCATCGGGGCCGGGGTAGGCGGCGCACCAGTCGCGACTGCCGCCATCGAGGTCGTTGAAGGGGTCCTGCACGGTGGCCTGGTAGTGCCAGTAGAACATCGCCTCGGCGCCGCGGGCGTAGAAGCCGAAGCCGGTGCTGGCGCGGGTCTTGCGCGGGTCGTTCAGGTAGGCGGAGCCGTAGCGCATGTAGCGCTTGCCGCGGGCGAGCAGCCTGGACTCCTGCTCCTTCGTGTAGACGATGTTGCCGCACCAGATGTCGAACGTGTCGCCCCACTTCTCGCCAGCGGCGTAGTTGTTGACGGTGATGTAGCTGACGGCGCCGGGCACCTTGGCGACGAGGGCGCACTCGTGGTTCGCCTTCCTCCCGCTCTCTTCGCTGTTGCCAATCTCATCCACGGGGTAGTAGAGCAGCTTGGGCGTGTCGGCCAGCGCGGAGACGACCTCGAGTTGGCGGGTGGCTTCGACGTAGAGGGCATCGTAGCCCTCGTCGGGCTTGCCCGGGAACGCCCGCTTGAGCTGACCCATCAGCCCGGCGGTGGCGTAGGGGATGGGGCCGTTGATGCCCAGCCGCTTGAGGTCCTGGAGGAACGTCCGCAGTTCGGCGGTGTCGAGCACGAGCTTGTCGTTCTCGTTCCTGATCTGCGGTTGGAGCTGCCCCATGGTCAGGGTGGTCATGCCGTGAGCGACCATGTCGCGCACCTGGGCGTCGCGGAGCGGGGTGCCGGCGACCTTCCCCTCGTACCAGTACATCCCCACCGGGCGCTCGTTCGGCCGCAGGCGGAAGGGCAGCACTTCGACGCTGACCGGCAACTCAGCCTTCCCAGCGTTGGCGGCGCGGACCGTGACGGTTCCCTTGTAGACGCCCGGCTTGGCGTCGTCGGGCACGCGAACGGTCAGCCAGAATTCCTGCGCCGTGTCGGCCGGAACGTCTACGTTCCTCCTGGCTTCGAGCAGCTCCGGCATCACTCGCCACTCGGTGCTCCAACTGCTGCCCAGCCGCTGCGGCCAGCACTTGCCGGCGCGCACCTCGATGGCGCTCGCCGGCAGCCTGCCGGGACCGGCGAGGTCGCTGATCGTGCAAGCGACGCCCTTCAGCGCGGCGAGCGAGCGGACGGCCACCGTCATCGGCTCATACTCGCCGGGGCAGGCGAAGCAACTGAGCGGACGCTTCAGGTCCTCCGGCCGAGGGACGGTGTTCGGGTAGACGTTGGTCATCCACTGCGGAACGAAAGGCACGAACCCGCGTGCCTTGTCCGCGCGCGGCCAAGGGCCGCGAGCGGAGACGGGCGGCATCTGCGCCTCTTCGACGTATGGGTTCTCCGTGAACAGCGCCTTGAACTTGTCGTCGCGCTCGCGCTGGATGGCGGCGCGGATCTTGCCGATCTTGGCGTCGGCGAAAGCGCGCCGGCGCTGATCGTTTGCCGGCAGGACGACCAGACCGTTCAGCAGGAACCCTCGGGAGGCAGGGTTGGGGTCGGCGGCGTCCAACGTCAGCGCGAGTTGACCGTCGGTGACCGTGGCGTCGAACACAGCGTCCGCGAACAGGCTCGTCGGCATCCGCAGCTTCTCCACCACGCGCTTGCCGCCGACCTCGATCCACCAGCACTGCTCGCCCGGTTTGCCGTACTGCGAGTCGCCGTGGAAGGTGACGACGCGGTAGGCGCCGTTGGGCACGTCGAGCCGGAACGTCTGCCGGACCTGGGTGTGGTAGTACTCCGAGGTGCAGACGAAGTCGCGCGACAGGCTGTCGGCGATGTCGCTCTTCTTCTCGGCGCGGTCCCGCTCGCCGAGCCCGGGCACCACGGCGCTCTCCGGGCCGAAGTTGCTGGGCGCCACCGGCTTGCCCTCTTGGTAGGGTAGCCAGCCGTAGCCCCGTTCCTTGTTGTAGATCACGTCCTTGGAGACGCCGGTGAAGTTGGCAAACGTGGGCGAGGTCGCCGGGCCGAAGTCGAAGGCGTACCACTCGAGATCTCCCTCTTGGATCGACTTCCCGCTCAGCTTCCGTGGGCTGTCAGCCACGGCGTTCGCGGGGGCTTCGCTGCCCCAGACCTCGACTTCCGACACGGTGAGGTAGCCTTTGCCCTTCTCCGCGGTGAACTGCAGCCGCACGCCGTCCGCCACGCGGTTGAGGCCGGCCAGCTCATTCCAGCCGTCCTTGGCGTCGATCTCCCCGAGCTTGAGCAGCTCGGGGAACTCCAGCGGGTCGCCCTTGGCAAAGAGCGCGATCCGCGCCGTCCCATGCGGCCCGGAGTTGAGCACGCAGGCGCGGACCCGCTTGATCCGGAACGGTTTGGGCAGGTCGAACTCCACCTCCGCCTGCTTGAGACCTTGCCAGTACGAGTACGGTCCCGGCTCACGCTTGTAGGCGAACGTGGAATCGCCGTTCGTCAGCGCGCCCTCCGAGAACGGGGACGTGCCTTTCGCCTGCGTGCCGCCGGGTGCGGTGAAGGGCGGGTTGGCGACATACCGTCCTCCGGTCTGCAGTCGGCGCGCCTCCTTGTACTCGCTGAACTTCTCGTTGGACAGGCCGTTGTCGGTGAGCAGAAGGTCGTCTTGGGCGAGGAGGCAGGTGCTCAGGGAAAGGGCGAGTGTCAGTGCGGAAAGCGGCCTTGGCATGGTGTGTCACTCCGAATCGCGTTCACCAATGTCCCAACTCGGTGCTGAGGCACCGTGTGGGCAGTATACCTCGCCTTCGTTGGGCGCGACGGCCGCCGTGGGCGCGCCCGACGAACATGAATCCCTCCGCCCTCACGGTTGACCGGGAACTGGGGTATATTACCTCCCACCTGGCCGACGGACGTTCCGTCTCCCTCCGGCAGGAGTCATGCTCTTACGCAGTACCCGAGGTGAAACCCGATGGTGAGCGCTTCGCTTCCTCTCAGCCGCCGGTCGCGGGGACAGGCGGCGGCCGAGTTGGCCATCCTTCTTCCTCTGCTGGCCCTCATGATGGCTGGCGTAGTCGACATCGCCCGGGGGTTCCACGCGCGCATCAACCTCACCAACGCCGTCCGCGAGGGCGCGCGCTACGGAGCCGGAGCCCCGACCGACGCGACAGGCATCCGGCAGGCTGTCATCAGTGAACTGGCCGGCACGTCGCTCAAGGACCTGAGTTCCGACGCGATCTCTATCTCCACGCCCAACGGAACCGACGCCAGGAACCCCCTCACGGTCTCCGCAACTGCCAGTTTCGGCACGTTTCTGGGCTCGTTCCTGGGGATCCAATCGATGCCGTTGCGCGCCCAGGCCACGATGATGATCGTCCCGGGGACGTAGCTGCTGCTGACGGAGGACCTCACCGAAATGAACTGCTTTCAGCGGCCGTCCCGCCGCTCACGACGCGGCCAAGCTGCCGTTGAGACGGCGCTGGTGCTGCCCCTCTTCCTCGTGGTGATCATGGGCATCATCGAGGCCAGTCGGGCCATGTATACGTACAGCGTCGTCTCCAACGCTGCGCGGGAGGGCGCCCGATACGGCATCATGCATCCCACGTGGACGGACAGCAACGCGAATCCGGACCCCGACAACATCGAGGCCCGGGCCCGCCAGTTCACTGTCGGTCTGGACAGTGCGCAGCTCACCATCGCGACCTCGCTGCCGGACGGCGCCTCCACCAAAGGGAACCGCATCCGAGTCGCGGCGGCTTACAGTTTCCGGATGATCCTCCCCCTGACGAATCTCCCGCTGCAGAGCAGCGCCACCATGCGGATCGAGTAGCGGTCTGACGACGCAGGGCCGCTCCCTAAGGGACCGTTCATGTCCTGGCTTTGCTTGAACAGCGCGACGTGTGAAAACGCCCCGCCTTCGGGAAGGTAGGCGTAAGCCGGTCGCCTTCTGCCAGCGAGGCGTGGGAAGAACCGGCTGACGCCTATCTTCCAGTGTGGCGGGGCGTCTGCGAAGGAATCGCTCATGTGCGGTTGCACACCACGTCGAGTGAGAATGCTGCCCCTCCCAGACCGTGGCGGTCTGGCCGTGCAATCTGCAATCCGCGATCGCAAGTCTGCATTCCCATGGGAGTGATGCCAAAATGCTACGCCTACGGAGTCCTTCGACGGCAGCCGGTCAGCGAGGCCAGGCGCTGGCGCTCTATCTCGTTGGAGCCGTGGCCGTGCTTGCATGCATCGGAGTGGCGCTTGACGGCAGCAACGTGTACCTGCAGCGGCGAGGCATGCAGAACGCAAGCGACTCGGCGGCCCTTGCCGGCGCCCGGACGCTGGCAGTGACCAACATCACCAACGCCGAAGTGCTGGCGGCAGTCCGGCAGTACGCAGAGACGGGCGGCGCCGACTGGGCGAACACGGAGGCGCGCTACGTAAGCCAGCAGCAGGAACTCTCGCCGATCAAGGACTACGAGCAGGGATCGGGGCCACCGGTGGAGGCTATCGGCGTTCGGGTCCGGGCGCGCAAGACCGTTTCCGTCGTTTTCGGGTTTCTGCTGGGACACTCGAAGAAGACAGCCGGAGCGGAGGCCACGGCCCTCGTCGGCCCGGCGCGCCAGGCCACACTCGACGGCACCGCGTTCCCCGTCACGCTGGAGGACGACATCGTTCAGGCGCTTCACCCGGGGCAGCGGCTCCAAATCTGGGACGACGACCGAGTCACCGATGACAACGGCACGGCTATCCCCGGCCACCGCGGTTGGCTGAACTTCGAGAACCTCTACTCAAAGACGGATCCCTCCAGCCGAGTGGTGGTGAAGAGCATGAGCAATGATGACCTGATGGACTGGGTGAAGGGCGGGCGGACCCCGCCCGTCAAGATCATTGCCGGGGCCGTGGGCGGCACGGATGGCGACTTCATCCTGGGCGATGCGGGCACCAGGACTTCCGCGGTGAATAGCGCGAACGCGCGCCTCTGGCAGACCGTGCTCGTGCCGATCTTCGACGCGATCTACACTGCGGAGGACATGCAGAACCTGGGATCGCCGGCGCCGCCCGGAGGATTCGGTCAGACGTACTACCACATCGTTGCATTCGCCAAGTTCAGGATCGTGGATGTTGTCACGACTGGAGCGGACAAGTACATTGTCGGCCAGCTCATCGCCCCTGAGGTGGTCGACTCGTCAGCCAACTGGGGTGGGGCGCTCTCCGACGAGACGCTCCTCGCCGTGTCGCTGGTCGATACCTTGCCCGGGGGGTGAGAGCGAGGGTGCCGGCCGTCCTCGGCCTGGAGCGTCTGTCGCGCGTCATGGTAGACTATGGAGCCGGCAGGCTGAGGCGTGGCCCTCGCAAGAGACCCGGCAGCCGCCTGACATACCACGTTGAAGGAGAACGTAGCGCGACTTGGTAAGTCGCGCGGCGCGAGATGCCATCTCGCGCTACATTCTCATAGGAGACCACAATGTTGGAACCTCGCAGGTCTTCCCTCGGCCGCGACGGGCAGAAGGCCCAAGCGCTGATCTTCTACATGGTCGCGGCCGTCGCCGCGTTTGCGTTCGTGGGTCTCTCGCTGGACGGCAGCAACCTCTACCGCCAGCGCCGGCTGATGCAGAACGCAGCCGACTCCGGAGCGATGGCAGGGGCACGCACGCTGGTGGGCGGGGAGGCCATCACCAATGCGGATGTCCTGGCGGCGATCCAGTCGTATGCGACGCAGTGTGGGGGCCAGAACACGCAAGTGGAAGCCTACTACGGCAACAGCGAGGGGCAGCTCGGTGCCATCAGCGACTACTCCTCCGGTGCGGCGCCTCCGGTTGAGGCCAGCGGGATCCACGTGATTGCCCGCACGACCGTCACCGTCATGTTCGGCTTCGTCCTCGGGCAGGCCGAGAAGACGGCCGGCGCGGAGGCCTACGCCAGTTTCTGCCCTGCGACTTCAGTCGTGGCAGACAGTGGCATCTTCCCGATCGCATTGGAGGATGACACGCTCCTGGCCACCAGCGTGGGGGATGTCATCGAGATCTGGGACGACAACAAGATCGTGGACAGCCTCGGGAACGAGATCGGCGGACAGCGGGGGTGGCTGAACCTGGCGTTCATCTACGCCCAGGGCGACACCAGCCGGGCGACCGGCAAGAATCACAGCAACGCCGAACTGAAAGACTGGGTCGAGAACGGTATGACGCCGCCCGTGACCATCACGGCGGGTGCCGTCGACGGCCTCGACGGTGATTTCATCAACGGCGACTCGGGAACACGGGCCTCCGCCGTTGCCGAGTCAGCGTCCCGCATCGGGCAGCGGATCATGATCCCGATCTTCGACCGGATGTACTCAACGTCCGAGATGGACGCAGCATTCCCAGGTCAGAGCCACAGCTTCTGGGCGAACAACAACTACTATCACATTGTGGGATTCGCGGAGTTTGAGATCACGGAGGTGAAGAGCACGGGCAACCCCAAGTGGATCAAGGGCCGGCTCCTCACCCCCTCCGTCGTCGACGGTTCCAGCTCGGGTAGCGGCAGCACGTTTCAGTCCGACGAGTCTCCGTCGGTCGTGAATATCTCGGATGGCTTCGCGTGCGGGGTCCCTGCGGTGAGCACAGATACGACGCCACCGGCAGCGCCCAGCGGCCTTGCCACGACGCCGGCCTCGCCGGGAGGTAGCATGAACCCCGCGATCACAGGCACAGCCGAGGCGGGGTCGACGGTGAAAGTCCGCACTGGCAGTTGCTCAGGAACCGTTGTCGCCTCGGGCACGGCCGCGGACTTCCCCTCCTCGGGGATATCGGCAAGCGTCGGCGCCGGATCGACGACGACCTTCTACGTCTCCGCGACCGACGCGGCGGGCAACGAGTCCCCCTGCTCGACCATCGTCTACACCCAATTCTCGTCCACACCGCCGCCAGACACCACGCCACCGGCCTCGCCCAGTGGTCTCAGCACAACGCCGGCCACGCCGGGCACCAGCAGGAGCCCGAAGATTGCCGGCACAGCGGAGGCCGGCTCGACGGTGAAGATCCGCACGGGCAGTTGCTCGGGCAGCGTCGTGGCTTCCAGCAGCGCTGCGAGCTTCGCCTCCCCGGGAGTGACCGTAAGCGTCTCCAACAAGTCGACGACGACGTTCTACGTCTCTGCGACCGACGCGGCGGGGAACGAGTCCCTCTGCTCGACCATCGTCTACACCCACGTTACGCACTAATAGGAGTCGTGGTGGGGCGAATCGCGTTCGGCGACACCGGAACAGTGTTCCACGACTCCGGCACAGTGTTCGGTGCCACCAGAACACCGTTCCATGACGCCCGAACGCTGTTCCACGGCACCGGAACACTGTTCCGCAACGCTCGAACACTGTTCCGTGACACCCGAACGCTGTTCCACAACGCCCGAACACTGTTCCGCAACGCTCGAACACTGTTCCGTGACACGCGAACGCTGTTCCATGGCACCTGAACACTGTTCCGCAACGCTCGAACACTGTTCCGTGACACCCGAACGCTGTTCCACAACGCCCGAACATGATTCCGTGAGGCTGGAACGCTGTTCCACACCCTCGGAACGTGTTCCCAGAGAACCGGCGCGTTGTTCCGTGACCCGCGACGCGCGCGCAGATGGTCGGCCATGCCGCGCTGATCTGCGAAGGCATTTTCCGCGAGCAGGTCGAGGGTGCCGGCACGTCGCGGTTGAGGGGCGCTTTCACCTCCGACGGTCGTACGTGTCCGACTGCTACGCGACTGGAGGGACTGCTCTCTGCGCTGAGCTTCCTGCCACTCGGGGAAAGCCCAGTGCGAACGCG
>Ga0210051_1002868_pt1 | contig 17294 bp, 15 predicted proteins | sample CryGey092014_all_FD_185464 | JGI IMG/M metagenome (GOLD analysis project Ga0210051, IMG submission 185464) | Groundwater microbial communities from aquifer - Crystal Geyser CG23_combo_of_CG06-09_8/20/14_all (SPAdes) (version 2) | ecosystem: Environmental > Aquatic > Deep subsurface > Groundwater... | reverse complement strand
CAAAAGGGAATTGATTTAATATTATTTAAAACTATGCATATTGTTGACAGTATCTGCAGAACCATCTTTGATACTGCTGAATGAACACCAATGGTCTACCACATATTGGGCAAGGATACTGAGGCATCTCAGACGCATACTTCCCACATCTAGGACAGTGCCACTGGGCATATTCTTTTACGAACGTTAAAGGTCCGCCACATAGAAGACAAATGTTTTGCGGTTGTGGCTGATAGTATGATGGCTGAGGAGTTTCTATCGGCGGCACAAAAGTAGGCTGAACACTGTAGCCACAATTTGGACAAACATTTCCTTCAAAATCTTTTCCGCATTTTGGACATCTCGCCATAGTATCACAATTATTAATCAGTTTATCCCTTTAAAACTTTTTCTATCGCAAACCATATATCACAAAAAACATATTATCCCCTATGCTGCAAAGAAAGGAAATCCTTGAGGTTCTTGAGTCTTATGATTTGGAAAAGGTGAAAATTGGTGTTGTTGGCTCCCATTCAGCGCTTGATGTATGCGACGGCGCAGTAGAAGAAGGTTTTAGAACATTTGCTGTCTGCCAGAAAGGAAGGGAGAAAACATATACAGAATACTTTAAATGTGAAAGGGAGAATGGTAAGGTTATCAGGGGCATGGTTGATGAAATTCTGATACTGGATAGGTTCAAGGAAATTATGAGCAGGGGAAATCAGGGAAAACTGGTTGGAAACAATGTTTTGTTTGTTCCTAACAGGTCTTTCAGCTCCTATGTTGATATTGGTGAGATAGAAAACAACTTCAGAATACCTCTTATTGGCTCAAGAAATCTTCTCAGGTCCGAGGAAAGAGAAGAAAAGAAAAGCTATTACTGGCTGCTCGAAAAGGCAAAACTCCCATTTCCTGAAAAAATAGATAATCCGGAAGACATAGATGCACTGTGTATTGTGAAACTCAAGCACGCAAAAAAGAAACTTGAGCGCGGTTTTTTCACAGCATCATCTTACAAGGAATATAAAGAAAAATCTGAATCGTTACTACGCCAGAATGTAATCACAAATGAGGATTTGGAAAACGCGAGGATTGAAAGATACATCATAGGACCTGTTTTCAACCTTGACATGTTTTATTCACCTATTGATAAAAAAATTGAATTGCTTGGTATTGACTGGAGGTTTGAAACCTCTCTTGACGGCCATGTAAGACTGCCTGCCCCACAACAGATTTCACTAAATGAAAAACAAACCACACCTGAATACACAGTATGTGGCCATAACTCAGCAACCCTGCGCGAATCCCTGCTTGAAAAAGCCTTCGTCTTAGGAGAAAAATATGTGAAGGCAACCCAGGAACACTACTCACCAGGCATAATAGGCGCATTCTGCCTTCAGACCTGCGTTGACAAAGACCTGAATTTTTATATTTATGATATAGCCCCAAGGGTTGGAGGTGGAACAAATGTGCACATGTTTGTAGGGCATCCTTATGGCAACTCTTTATGGCGCAAAAACATGAGCACAGGCAGAAGAACAGCTTTTGAGGTAAAAAGGGCGATAGAGAAAGGGAAGGTTGGAGAGATAGTGACATGATATAGTTAGGGGCAAGAATAAGATGGAGGAAAGTGAAACTTTAGAATTTAAAAAAAGCACTTCTGAATTAAAGGAAGCAATTATTTCAATAGTTGCAATACTTAACAAACATCAAAAAGGCAGGTTATTGTTTGGTGTAAAAAATAACGGAGCAATAATTGGACAAAATGTTACAGAAAAATCATTAAGAGATATTTCAAAAGCAATTTCAGACCACATCGAACCAAAGATTTATCCAAAGATAGAAAAAGAAAGAATAGACAAAAAAGATTGTGTTGTCGTTGAGTTTCAAGGACAGAATATTCCTTATTATGCTTATGGCAGAACTTATAAAAGAATTGCTGATGAAGATAAACTGATGTCTGCCAAAGAAGTAGAAAAACTAATTCTGGAAAAAAACAAGGAAAAACTTAGATGGGATTCAGAGATTTGCAAAAAAGCAAAAATAAGTGATATAAGCAGTAAAAAATTAAAGGAGTTTTTAAAAAAAGCTGGTAAAAAATTTGATAGTATTGAAAACTCTCTGAAAAAATTAAATTTGGCAAAAAACAAGAAAATATTAAATGCTGCTGTTATTCTTTTTGGAAAAAAACCGCAACATTTTTTTCCTAATGCAAAGCTGAGGTGCGCTGCTTTTGCTACAACCACTTCTTCGCTTATTGTAGATAGACAAGAATTTGAAGGAGATTTATTCTACCTGATTGATAAAGCTGAGGAATACATTCTCAAAAATATCCATATTGGCATGAGATTAGAGGGAATGCGGAGAATTGATGTTCCAGAAATTAATAAAGAAGCATTTAGAGAAGGAATAATTAATGCTTTTTGCCACAGAGATTATTGGATGTATGATTCTGTAAATATTGCTGTTTTTAGAGATAGAGTTGAAATTAGAAGTCCTGGTTTGTTGTACGGTGGTTTAACTATTGAAAAGATTAGAAAAGAAAATGTTTCTGAAAGAAGAAATGAGCTTATTGCTGAAATGTTTCATGAAGTCCATTTTGTGGAGAAATGGGGCAGGGGAATAAGTTTGATTTTGTCTAAAGAGCCCGACACAGAATTTAAAGAGGTGGGTACACATTTCATTACGGTTTTTAAGAGAAAAGGAGTAGAAAAGGTGGGTGAAAAGTGGACAGAAAAGTTAGGTGAAAAGTTAGGTGAAAAGTTAGGTGAAAATGAGAGTAAGATAATAGAACAAATAGCCAGAGATAATAGAATTACAATGGTAGAATTATCTAAAAAACTTGGAATAAGCGAAGTAGCAGTCTATAAAAACATCAAAAAACTCAAACAGGCAGGCATACTAGAAAGGGTGGGTCCTGCTAAAGGCGGGCACTGGGAAATAAAGGATTAAGAAGATGAACAAATCATTTGGAGATTAAGATATATGTTAAAATAATGTGCAAAAATTGTGCAAAAAGGAGATTAAAATGCCATACAAGTTTAGTCCGTCAAGTTTGAGTCTTTTGAAAGATTGCCCCAGATGTTTCTGGCTTCATTTCAATAAGGGCATAAAAAGGCCTGATACTATTTTCCCATCACTTCCAAGTGGGATGGACAAGATATTAAAGGCGCATTTTGATTCATTCAGGGACAGGGATGAGCTTCCTCCTGAGCTTAAAGACATGAATGATGAAGTAACGCTTTTTGATAATGCCGGACTGCTCGAAGTCTGGAGAAATAATTTCAGGGGAATACAATGGACTGATGAAAAAGGGAATCTCATAAGAGGAGCGGTTGATAATATTCTGCAGAAAGGAAAGAAACTCATTGTTCTGGACTATAAAACAAGGGGTTATCCATTAAAAGAGGATACAGCAAAGTATTACCAGGACCAGCTGGATGTATACAACTTTTTGTTAAGGAAAAACGGCTATGAAACAGAGGATTATGCTTATCTTTTATTCTATCATCCTGACAAGGTTAATGAGAATGGAGATTTTGTATTTCATACAGATTTAGTCAGAATGGATATATCTGTAAAAAACGCTGAAAGAATCTTTAATGAAGCAGAAAAAGTTTTAGAAGGAAACATGCCAGAGCCATCTGATAACTGTCAATTCTGCGAATGGGTTGATAAATGCAATTTGCACGACTGATAGAGAAGAGGTTTAAGTAACTTCTTAATCCAGACAGGGGATTAGGATGAATAACGATATTAAAAGTTTTTATTCTGTTAGCACAACATTTATATCCAGAGTAATCATTTTATTTATTTGATGAAATCAGAAGAGATCCTTCTTGCCATAAAGGAACTTGAAAACTGGAGGAATAGAAAAGAAAAAATATCAAATGAGCTTATGACCCTTTCAGGTGATGAAAAAAACGAGAAGAAAAAAGAACTTGAAAAAATCAATGAACAGATAGCATACTATGAATCCCTGATAAAAGACATGAAAAAGGAGGTTAAGCCGCCGAAAATAGGGCATCTGCTGGATGCTATTTAGGTTGCAATTTTAGTATTGCCTCAGCAATGTCGCCGTTACATTCCTCCAATACCTTTTTTGCATCTTCCCTTGAAACATTTGCCTGAGAAGAAACTAAATCAATGTCCTCCTCTGATGCGCCGGATTCGGTAATTTCAGGCTCGCCAATTACCTGGAATGTTTTCTGACCCTGAGCAATCATCATTGTAACAGAAGGATTTTTAAACAAATACTCCTTTGAAGAGGTTTTTATGATTACCTCTTCAACATTCTCAATATCCTCAACGGATACGCCGAGCTGCTTCATCATCCTCTCCATCTGCTTTGGGTTTGTCCCTCTGAAACCGTGCATAATACATAATAGTGTTTGAAGGGTAAAAAGTTTGTGCTATCTTCTGGTAACTGATTTCCTCTTTATTTTTAGTAGCATACCAATGAGAATACAGATACCAACTATTGTCCCTACATGTTCATATAGCATATCATTTTTCCCTTCCTCTGATTTTGGTAGTACAGTTAGAGTGGTAGATGTAAAGGCATATTTTTCTACTATCATGAAATAGGCGTTGCCTTCCCAAACAGTAAATGTAATAGTATGATTCCCTACAGACAAATTGTCTGTGCTAAATGATGATTTATTGCTCAGTAGTCCATCAATGCTTGATTTCCATTCATAATTAAGATTGCCTGACAGGTTACAAGTTCCTGTAAAACATATTGTTTCACCTTCAATTGCAGGGTTTGGTGTGATGGAGATATTAATAGAAATGTTAGGGGATGGAAAAAAGTAACTGTAATAACATTCATCATAGCCATATTCGTCTTTGGCACCTACATTTCTTATAGTATATCCAATATCCCAGCCCCACTCGCATGTTTGTGGTATTTCAAAAGTAATAGTTTTGTTGTCGTGATATACAGTTATTGTGTGTCTATCATTGTTTTCCTCATAAAAGGCGGTTCCATTTTCATACCAAACAACTTTGGTAACTTTATTTCCATTGACAATCCATTCACCAAAATCCACATAATAACGTGTACCATTTAAATCTTCTATTTTACCGTAAACTGTAATGCTTATAATTAGAGATGAGTATCCACTGATTACAGAAAAGTTCGCAATATCTATGTTTGGTCTGTCTATGATTTCATCTGTTTCTCTGTCTTTCACATCTCCCTGGTCATCAACAAATGTTGTGGGTGATGCTTCTTCCACTGTGACATTTACCGTTTTTTCAACCATGGCAGTACTGTTCCTTACTCTAAAATATATTGTATGATTGCTTGCTGAGAGATTCCTTGTTGCAAACGATTTTTCATTGGTTAAGAAACCATCAATACTTGACCACCATTCATAAGTAACATTTTCGTATGGGTCCCCACCCACACCTGTAAATTGCACAGGTTCACCTAGAACAGCAGAATTTGGTGTAACAGAAATTATTTTAGCACCCAATGAAAAGAAGTAATAGCAACCCATCCTGTGATCAAGGGCATCATAATAAAAATATTTCGTTACCCATTCATCATCTATTTTTTCAGCCCCCAACTCGCAAGCGGCACCACCAACGATCCTCAATGAATTGTTTTTGATGCATCCTTCATCTTGGAAATAGACAATAGGTATCTTTAGGATGAGGGAAGAATTCACAGAATAGTTTTCTACAGACCTGTTTTCTTTTCCTTCAAAAGTTGCAGTTCCATTCTTACACCTAATATCAACATTCTTGAACACGAACAAAGACCCATGTAAATTTATGCTCTCATTTGACTCAAAAGACAGCCTATACCCAACCCACGGCGATGACTCTATTTCACCTAGCACATTTATCTTAACAAACAAGGCGGTTTCATTATGTTTCATGTAAATCTCTTTTAAATCTATATTTGGTCTTTCCACAGTTTCATTGTTTTCAACAGTTTCTTTTGTTGTGTAATTTTTCACATCATCAACGGGATCGGTACATATTAATTTATAATCCGTCTCCGCACTTTTTTCAGATATAGGATTATTAGAGGAGGAAACAGCAAGTTGGGCAAAAAGTAAAAATACTGTCATTCCAACTATTATTTTTTGGAAGCTGGAGGAACTCATCATCTTGATATATAATGCAATATGGATATTTATTTTTATCCTGGCAGGGCTAACCAATATAAATACAAAAGTTGTTTCATTATTTATGCTCATGTTTGAGGAAGTGAAGGTTCTGGACAGAAACTCAGAATTTTATGGTGTGCCCACATCTGTGCTTATGGAGAATGCTGGCAGGGGCGTTGCTGATGCTGTCAGAAATATTGGGAAAAAGAAGATTCTGTTTTTTTGTGGTTTAGGCAACAACGGGGGGGATGGCTTTGTTGCAGCAAGACATCTGATAGACTCCTGCACCGTGAAGGTGATACTGCTAGGCTCACAGGATAGCATTAAAACAGAGAACGCAAAGGAAAATTATGGGAAAATCAAGAATATTGTTGAAGAAATAAATAATGTTAATATTTCTGATGAGATAAAAAAAAGCGATATTGTTGTTGATTCCATGCTTGGTGTTGGCATAAGCGGTAGGATAAGGCAGCCGTATCTAAAATGTATTAATTCAGTAAACAAATCCAGGAAAACTGTTGTTTCTGTTGATGTTCCAACAGGGCTTGGAACAAAAACTGCTGTGAAGCCAAAAATTACTGTGACATTCCATGATATAAAGGAAGGGATGAATGAAAAAAACTCAGGTAAAATAATAATAAAAAGTATCGGCATTCCAGAGGATGCTGAAAGATACGTTGGTCCTGGTGAAATGGTTTATTATCCAAAACCAAAGAAAGGCTCGCATAAAGGGGAGAATGGTATTGTTTTGATAATTGGAGGAGGACCCTATTCAGGTGCGCCCGCATTAGCAGGTCTTGCTGCCTATAGAACAGGTGTTGACCTTGTGCACATTGCAACACCAAAAAAAACCTATCATATTGTTGCATCATATTCACCAAACTTCATTGTTGCTCCTTTAAGCAGCGATGTTTTAGTTGAGGAGGATGTTAAGCAGCTTCTGCGTTTGTCATCAAAAGCAGATTCTGTTGTCATTGGCCCAGGGCTTGGAAACGCAGATGAGACAGTAAAGGCAGTAAAAACGTTTGTTAAAAAATGCAATAAACCACTGGTTGTTGATGCGTCTGGGTTTGATGCCTTAACAATCCATGACATAAAAAACAAAAACGGTGTTGTGACACCGCACAGAAATGAGTTTAAAAGGTTGACGGGGACAGAATTGTCAGACGATGTTGATAAAAATGTAAAGGTTGTTGAAAGATTTGCAAAAAAAACAAGGATGACAATCCTCCTTAAAGGAAGCATTGATATTATATCTAATGGTAGGAAAACAAAGTTGAACAGGACAGGAAACCCTGGCATGTCTGTTGGAGGAACAGGTGATGTTTTATCAGGGATTGCCGGAGGACTGCTTGCAAAAGGCATTTCTTCTTTCAATGCTGCAAGAATGGGCGCATTCATAAACGGATATGCAGGTGATCTGGCATTTGAGGAAAAATCATATTCACTAATGGCTACAGATGTTGTTGAGAAAATACCTGGGGTGCTGAAGAGGTTCTTATGAAGGTCAATGTAAGAACGTGGGTGTGTGTTCTTCTTGTCGCATCATTTTTCATACCTAATACCAGCGCTGTTTTGGTAAAGGAATACAACGTAAAAGGAGACTTTCTTGTTAATGTTAATACAAAATGGGTTTTGTTGGGAGAAACCTTTGTTAGTGGCACTATAGAAGGAAACTATACTGGAGAAAGTGTAGACAGCGTGTTTACAAATATCTCTACACTGGGAATGATTGAAGGGGACAACATAACATATTACAATAATTCTGTCCTGGAAGCAAAGAATGGCTCAATTGTTTGGCAGATACCCAAGTCTGTTGTAAGCGGTAATTTCAATTTTTCATTTTCAAGTTTTGGTTTCCCTGCATCCTTTGTCACGTACTCCCATTCCGGAATCGTAAACATTGATTTTGAAGATAACCAGACATCTGTGCTTGTCCCGTCAGACTCCGCGATTACCATAAAAAATGAGTATGTCATAAAAGAAATCATGAACTGCTCCGGCATTGGTTTTGTTTTGATTGGAAAAATAACTTCGGTACATAAATCAATTGTCAATTCACTGCCAGCTGATAACATAAATGTAAAGGTAAAAGCGTCATCAAATAAGGATTTTATAGGTGAAATGGCAACACTGAAAAAAGAAGAAGCTGAAGTTGTAAACATTGATTTGCTTGATAAATTGGGTGCGATTGCACCAATATTCAATGGTATGATTACATGCTCACATTTAAACGGTAGTTTAAATGCAGGAAATATGTTCTCTGAAAACCCGGAAACTGTGATGATGAGAGGATGTTTTGAGTTTAAATTAAATGATGGGCGTATAGATCTGTCTGGAAATTGTAGGTTTGTATTTATAGACAACAGATTTGCTGGTGAAAATGATATGTTTTGGTCATGGGTGGGTTTTTTCTGGTGGTTGGGTATTAGCGCAGTAATCATTGGTTGGGTACTCAAACGGATGTACGGTAAGGAATGGAATAGATCTATAGGGATAAAAGGTTTTGATGATAGAATAGATAAAAAACTGAGAATCCCATCAATATTTGTTCAAATAATATTAATCATATTTGCATTTTGTTTATGGGACTCAGAAATCAGTGCCTTGTTTGGTTTCAGCGTATTCCCATTAATAGGAGATATGCTGGGTGCAGTCAGCATTGGGAAAGTTCCAATGGGTTTGGGTCTTGTAGCAGCCATAAGCATTGGTTTATTTTCATTTGCATCCTTTATATTTGGTTACCCAATACATTTACTTCTTAAGCTTGTCTCAAAAACATTTGGATTAGAAAAATCAGGAAAGCATATAACAAGTGGTTTTTCAAGTTTAATGGCATACTATTTCGGTGCAAATTTTATCACCATGTTTCTGGATATAATGCTAAATCCGCCAACCATAGGTTAAAGGAAATATTAATTTACTGAAAGCATAATGTTGTTGTATGAAGCTCGGCATCATCTCAGATGTTCACTCAAACCTGATTGCGCTTAAAAAAGTTTTATCAGAATTAAAGGATGTTGGAATGATTATTCATGCTGGCGACATTGTAGGCTACAACCCTTATCCAAACGAAGTTGTAAAGATTTTCAGGGAGAAAAACATTTTTTCCATACTTGGAAACCATGACAGGGCAGTAATAACAGGTGATACATCCGGTTTTAACCCTTTTGCTGCTGAGTCTGTTCACTGGACAAGGAATGCTTTGTCTGATGAGAACCTTTCTTTCCTAAAAACCCTAAAAAAAAGGGAGAAAATAAAAATTGGAAAAACAAACATTGCGGTTATACATGGCTCACCCTGGGATGATGACGGGTACGTTTATGAAAATGGGCTTTCAAGTCTTTTTTTGGATGAGGTGAATGCTGAAATACTTGTTTATGGTCATACACATGTTCCCTGTTTAAAAAAATTTGGTAATGGCATAATCATCAACCCTGGTTCTGTTGGTCAGCCAAGGGATGGGAACCCAAAGGCATGTTTTTGTATTTTAGACCCGGATAAAAAATCTGCTGAGATAAAAAGGATAGATTATGATATAAACACAGTCATGCAGAAAATAATAGAATACAAACTCCCTGACATTCTGGCTTACAGATTGCCTCTTGGTGAATAGGAAGGTAGTTTGGTGCCTATGAGCGTCTTTGTCTCAGTAACATCCCGTATCTGACGTATTTCCTGCGCAACCGTACCAAGAATATCATCAACAGAATCACTTTCAAGTTCAGCAACAATGTCATAATCACCTGTTACCATTGTTGCCTTTGATATCTTTGAAATGTCAAGTATGTCCTTTAACACAAAATCCGTTTTGCCGACCTCTGTTTTTACAAGCACATACGCTGTTATGAGCTCAGCCATAAGGAGAGTATTTGTTTGTTACTATTAAACCTTTTTGTCCTTTTCAGCAATGTTTTAATAATGTAATACATTATTTGTCATGATGAATCTTTACCCTATTCATACCCAACCAGCACTGATGTTTGACAAAACACTAATAATAGCGGATCTGCACATTGGCATAGAACATGTGCTAAGAAATGCGGGCTTCAACATACCATCCCAGAGTAAGAAAATGATGGAAAAAATAATTACACTATACAAAAAACACAAAATGAGCAGGGTTGTCATTGTTGGTGATGTTAAACACAACATTCCAAACATTTCATATCAGGAGTTTGATGAAATCCCAGGATTTTTTGAGGAGCTACTAAAATTTTGCAGTGTTGATGTTGTACCAGGAAACCATGATGGAGAAATAAAAAAACTGCTGCCAAAGGATGTAAAAATCCATTCCCCTAAGGGTTTTATTCTCGACGATGCAGGTTTTTTTCATGGTCATACACGACCTGATGAGAATGTGATGAAATGCAGATATGCTGTTATGGGTCACAATCATCCTGTAATTGTTTTTAAAGACAGACTTGGATACAGAATTTCAAAACCATGCTGGCTCAGAGGAAAAATGCTTAAAAACAGGGACAGGTACAAAAATGCAAACCCTGAGATTATCATAATGCCGTCCTTCAACAAACTGTGCGGAAAACCTGTTAATGAAAAAAAATTTCTGGGACCAATAACAAAGCTACTTGACATAAAAAATTTGTCTGCGTATCTACTAAACGGAATGTTTCTTGGAAAAATAGGGGATTTAAAACTATGAATGCCTTTGGTTTACTAAACGAAAAAATCCAAAAAGCATTGGAGGAGAACCTTATCATCCAGCCAACAGAAATTCAAAAACTTGCTATACCAAAAATCATGGAAGGAAAAAATGTTTTGCTAATAGCGCCAACAGGGATAGGAAAAACAGAAGCAGCCCTCCTGCCTGTTTTTGACTGGTTTCTATCAAAGAAAAATTCTCCTGTTTCTTTTCTTTACATCACGCCGATGAGAGCGCTTAACAGAGACATGCTGAAAAGAACAATTGATTTTGGTAAAAAACTTGGAATCAATGTTATGGTGAGGCATGGTGACACCCCCATGAAGGAAAGGGTTTACCAGTCAAAGAACCCCCCTGACATGCTCATAACAACACCTGAAACACTCCAAATACTCCTCCTTGGTAAAAAACTTAGGCAGCATCTGAAAAATGTTAGATGGGTGATTGTTGATGAAATACATGAATTAGCAGTCAGTGAAAGGGGTGCACAGCTCTCTGTTGCACTGGAAAGACTCAGTGAACTTGCGGGTGATTTTCAAAGGATTGGTCTCTCTGCAACAATTGGAAGTCCTGATAAGGTTGGGAAATTTTTAGCAGGTGTTGAAAGAGATGTGGAGATTTTGAAAGTTTCAACAACAAAAAATGTTGATATTGATGTTGAAAGCCCAGCAACAAAAAAGATAGATAAGGAAATAGCGGATAAAAGCTCATCAACCCTGAAAACGGCATCCTGCATCAGAAGATGCGGGGAGCTCATTGAAAAGCATAACTCAACACTGTTTTTTGTTAACACACGTGATACTGCGGAATCGCTTGCAGCAAGATTCAGGCTGTGGGATGAAAAATTCCCTGCAGGCATCCATCACGGCTCTCTATCAAAAAATGTTAGAATAAAAATGGAGGATGATTTCAAGAATGAAAAAATAAAATCCTTAATATGCACATCATCATTAGAACTAGGCATTGATGTTGGCTCTGCTGACTTTACGCTTCAGTATAATTCACCAAGACAGGTTACGCGCCTTGTCCAAAGGGTGGGTAGAAGCGGTCACAAAATAGGGGAAACCTCAAAAGGAAAAATAATAGCTTCTGATCCTGATGACATCGCTGAGAGTGCGGTGATTGCAAGGAAAGCATTGAACAATGAGTTTGAGGAAATAAAAATCAGGGAGTCACCATTGTGTGTCCTTGCAAACCAGATTGTGGGTTTTGCAATGAAAGAAAAATGCAGCATCGATGACACAATCAAAACCATTAAAAAGGCGTATCCTTTCAGGAATCTTGATAAAAAAATATTTATCTCTGTTTTAAATCAATTGAGAGAGGAAGGGATTATCTGGTCGGACAACAATTTTTTTGGTAAAAGGAAAAACGCTATTGATTATTTTTATGAGAACATATCAATGATACCTGATGAAAAAAACTACAAGGTCATGGACATATCATCAAGGAATTTTGTTGGCATACTTGATGAAAAATTTGTTGCAAACTATATAAATGAGGATGCGACATTCATTATGAAGGGTGTTTCCTGGAAGGTTGTTGAGATAAAGGATAACATAATATCTGCCAGGCAGATACCTGAAATAGGAACAATACCAAGCTGGATTGGTGAGGAGCTCCCTGTACCATTTGAGGTAGCGGTTGAGGTTGGTAAACTAAGAAGACAGTTTGCTAAAATTGAAAAAGATTATCCTGCAAGCCAGGAAACAATGAAAATATTTTCTGATTACATAAAAAAACAAGCACCTGTGCCGAATGACAAACTCATCACAATAGAGAATTGCGAAAATATTATTATAATTAATGCATGCTTCGGCTCCAAGGTCAATGAAACAATTGCAAACCTTCTTTCATCACTTCTGACTGCAAGAACAGGAGCCAGTGTTGGCATTCAGACAGACCCTTACAGGATCATACTTGAAAGCTCTGCCCATGCTAAACCAGAAATCGTAAAAAAATGTTTGCTTGAAACAAAACCTGAAACTGTTGAAGAAATTTTGAGGATTGTTTTAAAAAACTCCTCATATCTTAAATATCAAATGCTGTATGTCGCAAAAAAATTTGGTTTGATAAGGAAGGATGCGGACTACAGCATATTCGGGATGCATAAACTGATGGAACTTCTGAGGGACACAATAATCTATGATGAGGCAATAAACAGGTTTATGCATGAAAAAATGGATGTTGAGAAAACAAAAAAAAATTTAGAACTTATTCAGAACAAAAAAATTGATGTTCAGCTCACAGAAATAACACCAATGGGTCTTGCTGGGATAGAAAAAAGAAAGGAACTCATTGGTCCTGAACTAGCGGACAGGGAAATTTTGCTCGCATTGAAAAAAAGACTTGAGAATGAGTACACAATACTTCTATGCCTGTCATGCAGGCATCACAGGAAAACAGGAATAAAAAATATTGAAGTATTTAGATGCCCAATATGCAACTCTGTTCTTGTTGCATCTGTGAACGAAAAAACTGTTCAGAATTTCGAGAAGAAAAAACTTTCTGAAAAAGAAATAAAAAAAATCAGGAAAAATGCAAACCTTATTCTCTCCCATGGTAAAAAGGCACTGCTCTGCCTTGCAGGAAGAGGCATAGGCGTTGATACTGCCTCAAGAATACTGAGAAAAAGACATGAAACAGAGGAGGAATTCCTGAGAGATATACTTTCTGCTGAGATTAATTATGCTAGGACAAAAAGATTCTGGTAAGCCTCCTTTTTCTTTCTTCTTAAGAAAGAAAAAGTAGCCTTGGGAGTCAAAAAGAAAGAAGAAGGGGTTCTTTCAGAACCCTTGAAAGCAGACTATTTTAACAATGTTTAAATGCTTAAATGCGCATTCATATCTGAGGTGAAAGATCATGGTTTGCAAAGAGAAAGGCTGCTGCAAAAAAAAGGTTAGATGCGCAGCTAAAACAAAATCGGGGAAAAAATGCAAAAACTATGCTGTTGGTAGATCAAAATACTGCGCAACACATAAAAAGAAATAAGTTAACAATTTAAGAAAAAATAAAGAGTCTTTTGTAGGTGCAGTTTATGTTACCAAAAAATAAACTTATTGAATGCCCAAGATGCTGGGTTAAAATGAATCAAACAGAAATAAATGTTTTAGGCCCTAATGTGATAATAGATGTTTGCCCTAAATGCAACGGTGTCTGGTTTGATAAAGGTGAACTGAAAAAAATTTTAAAAGACAGGAAACTTTCTGATTATCTTACAAAAAATATAGGAACTCAAACTAAAAGTGAACTTGTTTGCCCTAGGTGCGGCGGGTTAATGGATATTGAGAAGGCTGAGGAGATTGAGGTTGACGTATGCCTAGAATGCAATGGCGTTTGGCTGGACCAGGGAGAACTTGAGGATTTAAAATCAAAATCGGAAAAAGGTTTTCATGGAAACGAAACAGAAAAGGCTTTGGAGAAATGGGAGGAGATGGTGAAAAGGAACAGGGAATCAGGTTTCAACAGGTTCATCAGAAAACTCACAAGATAAGATTTATTTGTTTTGATAATGTTTAAATGCTTAAATGCGCATTTGTTCTTGAAGGTGATAAAATATGGTGTGTGGTAAATGCAGTAAAAAGAAAACAGCAAAAAAGAAGGGTGTGAAAAAGAAGAGATGAATTCGGATATAACGAAGTTATACGTAATCGGCTTCGGGACGCAATATTTAAAGGTTGAGAAATTAAATTTTAAAGAGGTGTAAAAAATATGGGTTTTGGAACTTGGTTGAATTTACAAGCAAAAAAGCTAGATTGGATTTCTATACAACTAATGAAACTAAGTGTTTTTGCTTTTGCTTTAATGGTAGCAAAACTTTGGAAACCGATACTTAGTTTAGATTGGTATTGGTATGCTTTGATTTTCGTAATAGCAGCAATAGGAGCAGCATATAAAGTCTTTAGAAAATGGAATTATGAAAGGAGGTTTTCTATGTGGTCAAAAAGTAAGATAACATTAATAGTCTTAGGCGCGGTGATTATTCTGGGTCTGTTGTTGGTAAGCTGTGCTCCGCCACCCCCCACACCGACTCCGACACCAACGCCAGCGCTGCCTGATAGAGAAGAGGAGATGCCTGCCGAGATTGCTTTTAAGCCCTCAGAGCCGGTCTTTGATCCTACTTCTCCTTCCTTTGACCCGTTTGCTATCGAGACTCCATGTCGGGAGTTGGAAGATCCTAACCTCGTTGAAGAGGCATATCGCCATCACATCTTTGCTAGCGTGGACGAGACGCTTGATGGGATCGAGCTGAGCGGCGACCAGGTGCTAGAGATAAAGAACAGAAGGGTCGTACTCAATGGGGATATCACCCTTAGGGGCAATGCGAGGCTGGTCGTCGAGAACTTCTACATCCTGTGGAACAACAGCTACTTCGCCGAATACATGGGCTTAGTGCAAGATAACGCCGCTTTCGAGGCAAAGCACTCGGTCTTGGTGAAGGGGTGCCCCGGCAACTTGAATGTGTATGTCGAAGGCCAGTTGACCATGGACGAGAGCATAAGCTTCTTCGATATCATTCCCTGTCGTGGGAGTGTTGCCACCATCAATTCATCTCAACTGGTGGGGCCACTTGGTGTTAACTGGCCTGGAGATGGACCGATTAGTTTGAAGGTGACGAACTCTAGGGTCTCCCAGATTGTCATCGCTTTTTCAAGTGGGGAGCCAGAAGAAGTGCTTTTTTCGGGGCTGAGGTGGGGTGGGCCGCAGTCGTTGAGTGTGAGCACCATGGAGGGCGCCTCACTCAAAGTGGAGAACTCCTGGATTGGTAGAATAGATAAATTATCCAGGGGAGGGTGGGTATTTGATATAAATGAGGTACCGTATGTGAAGGACCATTGGGAGTTCGGCACCCCTGTTCCTGATGATGCAGAGCTTGGTGTGTTACTAAATAAAAAACACTACATCATCGTGGACTCGGAGGTAGACAGCATGTGGCTGTGGTTCACAATAGGCAGCAAGGTGAGGATAGCCAATTGGAAGGCTGGGCGCTTCACACACTGGAACCTGCACCAGGATTTTGAGGTTCAAGGGGTCGGATACGATGTAACACTTGAAAACACGTCCGTCAATTGGGTCAAGTGGATGATCTGCGGCGAGACTGAGGTAGAAAACAATGATAATTGTCAGATATCCCCCTACGGGAGAGACGTGAGGGTCACTGTCACTAACTCAGTTATTCCCCATAATCTTGCCATGAGGGGAAACGAGAACGTCAAACTCATTAACTGCACCGTCCCGAGCGAGATTGCGTTTTTAGATGCGAGGCGCATGTATGCAGCGGGAGGGCACATTCATTACCTGGAGTTTGAGAACACAACGATTAGTGGAACTATGGAGGTCGCCTCTACCTACACGCGGATCAGTGGCACGGTGACGATTTTGATGGAGGAACAAGACGTCAACTACGATTGGGGGACCGTGGAGAGGGAATATCCACTTGAAGTAAAGGATGAGAACGGCAACCCGGTGAGTAATGCGGAAGTGAAGCTCTTTGATTTTGAAAACAATCTAGTCTGGAATGGAACTACAGACCAAAACGGTAGCGCACAGTTCACCATAATGTTTACAGAGGATAATTGGAACGAAAAGTGGCGACTGGAGGTGACGACCAAGATAAAGAAAATATCGAGGGAAATAGGATTTTTGACAAGCACACCTGTTATCCTCTCTCTTTAGGGCTGGCTTATCTATTTTATTTGACCCCCCACACCTAATTAGGTGTAGAGGTTGATTTAAAATAAATTTTGTGATTATTTAAAATAAGGAAATAGAGATAAAGAAAAGAAAAAGTTAGAGGAGGCAATAAGATGAAAGGAGATTAATATGTCTAGGTTGAGATAGATATGATAAAATTACGAAAGGAGGTGAAAAATGAGTTTAGCTAATTTTTGGAAGGAAAAAGTTTGGAAGAAATTAAGTTTTACGGATTATATTTGTATAAAACTTAGTTACATTGCTTTTGGTATGATGTTAATAGCCTGGATACCTGCCTTAAACAAGGTAGACGGGTGGTGGTATTTTGTTATATTTTTATTGCTGACAATAACACTATTGTATCGGTATTTAAGGAAATAATGGCGTCCCTTCGCCGACTACGCTCACTTGTATATACTTTTTATTACACATTACCTATGTAGGTAGTGTGTCAGGGGTCAACGTTCTGCTCACTTGAGGCATAAGTTCTCGTAACGAAGCTTGTTTCCCCTGCCCATACGGTTTACATGGATAGCAAGTTGTGGCAACAATAAATTATTTGTTTGTCCACGTATCACACGCAAGTTTGTGTTCCCGTATGGGATATGGGGCTATTGACCACCCTGATGCAGGAGGCGAAGATAGGATATGGGAAACATAGTATATGTAGGTATTGATACAGGCGGCTTTGGGACAGAATTATTTGACGTTCACACCCAGCATTTTACAGTCCTCTTTAATGAGTTTAATGATTCGGGCATGAAAATTCGCAGAATGCTTTCTAAGAAACCCTTCAACTCTTCGAGCATCTTCTGTTTTGACTATGACTACGCCTC
>Ga0210051_1002866_pt1 | contig 17298 bp, 14 predicted proteins | sample CryGey092014_all_FD_185464 | JGI IMG/M metagenome (GOLD analysis project Ga0210051, IMG submission 185464) | Groundwater microbial communities from aquifer - Crystal Geyser CG23_combo_of_CG06-09_8/20/14_all (SPAdes) (version 2) | ecosystem: Environmental > Aquatic > Deep subsurface > Groundwater... | reverse complement strand
CCTGCGGCATGAATTAAACTTAATGCTAAATAAGGATTGCAAACAGGGTCAGGACTTCTAATCTCTATTCGGGTAGCAAATTCTTTTCCTTTCTGGTATTCTGGAACTCTTACATAAGCTGATCTGTTTTTCGTTCCCCAAGCAAGATATGTTGGGGCTTCATAACCAGGGTAAAGCCTTTTATATGAATTTATACACTGATTTAATGCTGCTTGAATCTCTTTTCCATATTTTATCAGTCCGGCAATATACGATTTTGCAGTATCACTTAATCCCTGTTTTTCCTTATCAAAAAACAAATTTTTACCATTTTTCCATAATGAAAAATGCAAATGCATACCATTTCCGTTTATTGTAGCAATCGGTTTCGGCATAAAAGAAGCATAAACTCTAGATTTTCTTGCTATTTTTTTTATTATGTATTTACTCATAACTATTCTATCAGCCATTGTTATAGCATCAGTATATTTTAGGTCTATTTCGTGTTGACTTGGTGAAACTTCGTGATGGTCAAATTCTGTTTCAATACCCATTTCATTGAGAGTAAGTTGAGATTCTTTTCTTATCTCTCCATGTGCTCCTGATCTAAAATATCCTCCTTCATCAGTATAAATTGGTTCTTTATCATTTTCAAAAATAAAAAATTCTAATTCAGCGCCACATTTTGGAGTGCCAATATCTTTGTATTTCTCAATAATACTTTTTAATAAAGCCCTTGTGTCTCCTTCGTATGATTCCCAGATTGAATTATATATATGCCCAAAAACTATTGCTTCTCTCCATATATTTTCAAAATTTTTATATTCCCAAGGTAAAATTGTTAAAGTGTCAATCTCAGGAATAAATCTTAAATCACTTTCCTCAATTCTTGCAAATCCTTCTACGCTTGAACCATCAAATCCTTTTCCATCTTTAATAAAACTCTCAATCTCATTTGTTGGAATTGTAAAATCAAGCATTCTGCCGAGAATATCAACAAACACAGGTCTAATAAATTTTACATTCTTTTGCTTGAATTCTTTTGTTTTCACAATAATTACTAAATTATTTGTTACCTAAATTGAGTGCTTCTTTTTTCTTTACAATGTAATGAATATTAGAACATTTATTTTATTTTGTCAATAAGAATGTTATTTCTCAAAAATAAGGAAATTAAAGGGGTTTATTTCTTCAAAGAGAAAATACTCCCAAAAACCTTCTACTATAAATAAAATGTAATAGGGTATAGAACATTGCATTCACATAGAAGGATCCTTTATATTTTAATGTCTATTTTGTTAATCTAAATATTATAGGAATAGTTATAATGCATCTTACGAGAATGTCCCTTGACATTGCCGGGGAAAAAATCATTTTTTGCAGCATTTACAGCCGCGTCATTAAAAATCATATTGTCCGTCTTCACAACTTCCACAAAAGAGACACTTCCATCCTTTTCAATAATCAATTTAAGATAAACCTTGCCTTCCAATCCTATCTTTTCAGCTATTTCAGGATATTCAATTTCAATCTTTGTCAAAAGAATCGGGGCTGTTTCATAGACAGTATATAAAGTGATATCTTCATTATTACTATTAAAAGTTGAATCATCAAATGAAGTGATTATTGTCTGGTCAGTCACCTTACTTTCATCATTTGTTTCAATTATTTTCTTCGGAAGGGAATGTTTTGGAATCTCTTTTATATCGGAAATATTTTTTAGTGGTTCTATTATTGACTGAGTACTATAACTTTATTATCATTTCTCATTACAAAGGGATTTGCTTTCATTGTTGGTGTAAAAAGAAAGAGGCATATAAATAAAAGAAGCACTAATAAAAGCGAAACTTTCATTCTATTTGAGTAGTGAACCGAGGAGTCATTAATGATGTTTTTCTTCATAAATTCTCCTTTTTGTTCTCTTTATAATTTAATCTTTTCCCTTTATAAATCAAGACCCCAAAGGAGGAATTTCTTAGGGACGGTGATTCCAAAAAGCACCATTTTTAGAAGACCAATTATACTGAGTCCACTTAACAGAATCTAAAAAAAGTAGTAGAAAGATCAATTATGAAAGCGGACAAAAGAGAGGAGGCAAAGATGTGTGATATTCTAGGGACGGTGGTTCCAAAAAGCACCATTTTTAGAAGCTCAAAGAGTGAATAGAAGTAAGGAAATTCCCACGCTCAGAAGTAAAAAAGTCAAGCAAGATGCTTGGAATGACCGGAAGAGTAGGGTGAAAAACCCTTATGAATGGTAGTTTTAAAATTTCATCTTTTCATCAAAATACAAGAAAACAAATATTAGAATATCTCAAGAATGAACTTTCTCTAAATGCTATTAAAAGTATAAAAGTTTTTTTTCTTTCTTAGTAAAACGAAGAAATTATATAAAATGTAAAATGACTTTATTCATATTATTGGTACATCTAAAAAATATGCTAACATAGAGATATGAAAAAGAATCTCTCAATTTAGATTAAAATAAAAGAACCCACTAAAAAAAATGTCTTAACATATGCAAATCCTATTCACCAAAAAGTTAATATATTCTGCTTTAAAACTCATAAACAGAAATTTATAAATATTCCTTTGACTATTGATATTACAATCTCATAAGCGTCGGTTTTTTCTTTGAGGAAACAAGTCCCTGTCATCACTTTATTTCTGAGGAATAACATTTGTATTTACTTTTTTTTAATCATCTGATAAGATGTAATAAAAAATCAGGAGGTATTATGTCCGGAAAAATTGCCTATACCATGATGCTTAAAATCAAAGGTGTAAGAATAGCGGGAACAGATGGAGAAAAGAAATGTATTAAATCAATAGAGCAATTTTTAAGGGACATAAAGGTAGAGTATGAAAAGATGAACTTTCCAGTTGATATATCAGAGGTGGGAAAAGGATTTGTAACATCCGGAAAGTTAAGATTTGAAGGGACTCCTTACGGATTGTCAGTGCCATTCAATGTCTCAGGAAAACTTATTAGTATAGAATCATCTGAGGATTTTAAGAATATAAATATGGATTTTTCCAATGCAGTAGTTATGATAAAGGACCGTCCATCGCACAAAGTATTTGCAGAGATAAAAAAGAAAAATGTAAAATGCATGATTTCATATTCAAGAACAGATGAAAGAGTTTCATCACTTCATCTGTCAAGCTGGATGTTAAGAGACAAATGCATCATTCCAATGATTGACATAACGTATTCGGATGCTGTGAAACTTCTTGACAACAAAGATAAAACAGTAAAAGTTACAGGTTCTGGCTCAACAAAAAAAGTTACAGCAACGAGTGTTATAGCAAAATTGAAAGGTTATATGAAAACAGAGGAGACAATCTATGTGATGGGACATATTGATTCAGTGCCATTCTCTCCTGGTGCATCTGACAACAGCGGTGGCTTCGGAATAATGACTGAACTGATAAGTCATTTTAGAAAGAACCCCATAAAGAGGAATCTTGTTTTCTGTTTCTTCTCAGGAGAAGAGTGGGGACTTTGGGGAAGCAGATATTTTGTATCTAAAAACAGAAAAAAAATGTTAAACGCGAATTTCGGACTTAATATTGATGTTGCAGGCGACATACTCGGAAACAATTACTGTATTGTGACAGGCAATGATGAAATCTGCGCTATAGCCAAATCAATAGCAAGATATAATGGAATAAATATCAAGGTCTCCAAAGACATATATTCAAGTGACAATATGCCATTCTCTTATAGTGGAGTTCCCACAGTAAATGTCTTTAGGGCTGGCGGACTTCCGTCTGAATATGTTCACACTTCAGACGATAGAATGGAATATATATCTTCTGAAGGAATATCTCCGCTTATAGATTTTTCAATCAAATTACTGGAATTCGCAGGAAACGGCTCAATTAGTCCTATTGAAAGAAAAATAGATGATTCTACAAAGAAAAAAATAGAGGATTATTTCATAAATAGAGGAATACAGCTAGATGAAATAATAGAAAACCTTCCATATAAAACTAAAAAGAAAAAATAGGACGGTTGCAATCTAGAGTTATTTTTTTGACCATTCCTGAATATAATCCCTATAAGATTCAAAATTATTCACCATATTATCATGTCTATCTTTTCCTACCACTCTTCCATCTTCAATGAAAATTACATTGTCAACATACTTTATTGTTGAAAGGCGGTGTGAAACTATGAAGCATGTAATCTCTTTGAATATTCTTCCTATATCCTGCCATAATCTCTCTTCGTTTTCAGCATCAAGTGATGCAGTTATATCATCAAGTATGAGTATTTCAGGTTTTCTTATCAAAGCCCGTGCTATTGCTATTCTCTGCTTTTGTCCGCCTGAAAGATTTACTCCTCTTTGTCCTATAATTGTTTTGTCTTTGTCTGAGAAATTCTCTATTTCTTTTTCAATCTGTGACACTGATATTGCCTCACTGTACATTTTTTCGCTTACATTTATAAGACCGAATTCAATATTCTCTCTTATTGTTCCTGAAAACAAAAGTGGCTCCTGTGGAATATATCCTATTTTATTTCTGAATGAAACCATATTTACCAATTCAAGAGGAGTTTCATTCACTATTATTTTTCCCTGAAACGGTCTTAAAATTCCGGTGAGAAGGGAAAGAATTGTTGATTTGCCTGCTCCTACTGGTCCTATTATGACTACTCTCTCTCCTCTTTTAACTTCAAAATCAATGTTTCTAAGCAGGTATGGATCCTTCTCTTTATACATAAATGAGACATTCCTAAATTTTATAGAATCAACATTTTCAATATTTATTTTCCCTGTGCTGGGATTTGTTATTGGGAAATCTTTTATCTCTTCAAGACGGTCAATATTCACAAATGCCTGTTTTCCGGAGATAAGGAGCTGTGGCAGATCAAGCATTGGATATACAAGCATTGCAAGGTATGTGTAAAATGCGAAGAAAGTACCCACTGAAATGTCTCCTGTAATTACCATGTAGCCCCCGAAAATAATCACTCCTATCTGAGCAAACTGGTCTATATACTGATAGACAAGTTGAAGACGAGTGTCAAGTTTCACAAGCTCCATCTGGGTATGAAACTTTCTGTCAAGTGCTGTTTTGAAGAACCGTTTGTATTTTTCTTCGCATACAAATGACTTTATTATTTTTACTCCGGAGAATGTCATTTCAAGCTGATTATTTATTTCGCTTATTGCTTCCTGATTCAATCTGAATCTCTTATACAAATTTTCTGATGTGATAAAGAATATCACAATCATTAGAGGAAGGGGCAAGATTGAAAAGAGAGTCAGTTTCCAGCTCAATACAAACATCATAGCAAGAGAGAATATTATTTTACTGAAAGAATCAAATGCACGGAAAATTCCTGAGCAGGAGAACCAGCATATTTTTGGAAAATCTGAAAGGTCTTCAGTAAGCCGTGTTACAAGGTCTCCTGTTCTGAATTTGTGGAAAAATTTGTAATCCTTTTTCAATATTTCATTGAAATATTTTTTTCTTAAAATATATTCAAAAATCAGGTTCATATATGCTCTGAGCCCGGGATATAGTCCCACAAAAATCCGCACAATTCCTATTGAAATAAATATCCACACAATTTTATAAATTTCCTTCATTGGCTGAAAGTGAATCAATCTATTTTCATTTATGGAAGAGATCTTATCTAAAAGCATTTTAAATACAAAGGGATAAGATACTGAAACAGCAGTAGAAAGTATGGTTGCAAAAACAAGAAGAAATATGAACCCTTTATAACCGGACCAGAGATTTTTCCAAATCCATACAATATGCTTATCTATTTTCATCATTTTTTCTTGAAAGGAATTGAAGATTTACGAGCTTTTTATATTCAACAGATTTCTCCATCAGGTCCTCATGACTTCCTTCGTTTATGATGTTTCCATTCTGAAAGAGATAGATTTTATCAGCATTAAGAACTGTTGAGAGCCGATGCGCAACTATAAGTGATGTTCTATCTCTAAGCATGTCATTCATTGCTTCTCTTATCCGTCTTTCAGTCCTTGGGTCAACAGAAGATGTCGCCTCATCAAGAACTATCATTTCAGGGCTGAATACAATTGCCCTTGCAAAACTTAGAAGTTGCCTCTCCCCCATAGAAATATTTTGCCCTCTCTCCGTTAGTTCCCGCTTCAGTCCGTTGTCCCTTAAAATTACCTCATCAATCTGCACCTTTTTCAGGGAGGAAATTACTCTTTCTTCATCTATCTTGTCATCATAAATTCTCACATTCTCAAGAACATTTCCGGGAAACATAAATATATCCTGCATTACAAGTCCTATTTTTTTTCTCCATTCGTGAATATTGATTGAACGTAGGTCTATCCCGTCTATCAGTATGCGCCCTTTAATCGGATGATAAAATCCGCAAAGCAAAAGTACTGTTGTTGTTTTTCCGCTTCCTGAAGCTCCCACTAAAGCTATTTTCTGATTCTTCTTTATCTCTATGTTTATGTTGTTTAAAACGGGTTCGTTTTTCTTATATTCAAATGAGACATTTTCAAATACTATTGAATTATTAAATGTGGGAACCCTGCTATTGGTGAATGATGCTTTTTCTTCTTCAATATCAAGTATTGAAAATATTCGGGTTAAAGAGACAAGTGACCTCTGAATCATATTCAGATTCTCCGAAATTTGAACAAGAGGTTCAAAGATTCTTCTGCCATATTGAACAAACACAACGAGTGTGCCGATAGTAGTTATTCCAGCTATCACATTAGGAGCCAGAAGAAGGATAACAAGCACTATGAAGAGAATCTCTATCAGGAATCCGTATAGTGACCAAAAAGAATATTCAATAAATGCGGCGTTTCTCTCAACAATAAATTTTTTTTTACTCTTTATGTCAAGTATATTCTGAGTCATTGTTTCCCTGTTGAACAATTGAACTATTGATATACCTTGAATATATTCTGTAAGCACAGATATTATTTCCGCATTGAGCTCTCGCACTTTTTTAAAAAATCTCTTTAAGTAATTTATTATGATGAGAGCTGCAATGAATAAAAACGGAATAGGAATCATTATTTGAATGGTAACTTTGGGATTCTTGAACATTAAAACAATTACCATTGCAAAGAAGAAAATGAAATTGCCTATGATGATTATTGAAAATGAAGAAAATAATTGCATCACATTTTCACTATCACTTTCAACCCTTGACATCAATGCACCCACAGGATTTTTGTCAAAATATGATATAGGCAGTTTTAGCAGATGCTCATAAAGATTCTTTTTTAGACGCGTGATTATTGATACTCCTAGGCGGGACATCACTATTGTCTGTATATAAGTAACAATTCCTGAAAATACAGTAATAAGAACAAAGAATCCGGCAAATAAAAATAGCTTTGAAATATCTTTTTCCGGAATGACATTGTCAATGATATGTCCTAATATGAGTGGATCTATTATATTTGCTATTGACACAAAAAGCATTGAGATAAAGCCAATAATGAATAGCTTTTTTTCTCCTGCAAAATATGGAATTATACGTAGGATTATTTTTAAGTCGGGTTTTCTTTTTGGCATTTATTAAAAAATATCTTTTACTCTGTAATGATCTCCGTTAAAGTTATTGTCCATCCTATCTCCATCTTTACTATTATAGGAAATTTCCTGTTGTCAAGAATCCAAAACCAGCCGAAAAGATCTGATGATGAGTATATACAATCAAGGTCAGATGCCTCTCCATTAATAATAACAGACAACTTCTCATTGTTCTCATAAGTGAGCATTTCATTTCCATCTCCTGCATCTATGATAATATTTTTATTTTTATTTAAGGCATCATACACCAAATCAGAGACCCACACTGAGGTATAATCCTCAAATTCAAGAGTATCTCCATCAGAATAATAATTAAAAAGCTTCACAGCTGATTTCAATGCCTTTTCCCGTATAGTTACAGTTCCTGATGAGTTTATCGGTGCTGTCATTAACCAATCAAATGAAATGTCTTTTGAGAGAAGATTCACATGAACTATAAAATCATACTCATCTCCAAAATAAATCACATGATAAATAAGTTTCATTCCACTTTTAGCAAAAGTAGGCATAAACATATTTTCCGATTCTTCTATTGCAGCTGATTTCGGACACCCGCTGAAAATTATAAGAAGTGAGATAATAAAAATAATTATTATAGAACACGAGAACTTTTTCATAAGCCTCCTTTTTTTTTAAGTTTATCCCATTTTCTTCAAAAGTCAATATATTCATTATTCCCCAGAAATAAAGTGATGAAAGGGACTTGTTTCCTCAAAGAAGGGGTACTCCAAAAAATAGCTCTTTTCCTATAAATAGAGATAAAAATAATGTAATGAACCGCAGGTCTGTAATTTTATAATCTTATAACTTGTGACTTTGATTTGTAATTCTTTTAGTTTTTTAAGTCTCAAAGTTCCTTTTACCAGCCCGCTAATTCTTTTAGTTAATGAATTATTATTTCTTATATCAAACTTAACTTTTTCTTTACTATTAGACGACATTCTTATAATATTTTTATATTTCAGAATATAAAATAGCAAGGGATATGGAATAATTTTACATCTAAATAATTGACATTTTGCAAATTGATGATACAATTTATCTTTTATAAAAAGAGGACTAAATGAAAAAATATTTCTGTTTGTTTTTTGTTTTAATCATAATTTCATCTTATGCATCAGCTGAAACAACTCTTGAAGAGGCATTATTGAAATCAAAATCCGGTTCTCTGGAATTTAGCCAGATTGTAATTGATAGGGACATTCAGAATAAGGCATTGTTTCAATCCCTTTCTTCAATACTCCCGTATATCAATTATACTCTATCTGCTGATTCGTCTGATATGAGCCAGTGGTCATACGGGCAATCAATCGGAATATCTCAGAAACTCTTTGACATTCCCTTATTCGTTTCCTTGCTCTCTAACAAGGAATATGCTGATATAGCAAACTGCGTTTATTTGAAAGGCATTTATACTCTTTCGCAGAATGTGATAGAACAGTATTTTCTGCTTCTTGAATATCAGGTGCGTCTTGATATTGACACCCTTCTTATAAAAAGGGAGGAAGAGAATATAAAAAAGGGTGAATTACAGTATAATGCAGGGCTTATATCAGAGACCGATTACCTCTTTCTAAAATCAAATTATTTCAATGTTATGTATTCTTATAAAATGGACCAAAGCGGATATGATGTAGCCCTTATAGATTTTACAAGTTTGACTTCAATTGATAATCCTGGTCGTCTATTAGATACTAATACAATTCCATCTTTTGAAAATATCCAAATTGACATAAGCAATTTGCTAAAAAGCATTCCTGAGTATATTATAGCACAGAAGTCCTACTCTGCATCTATAGCGCAGGAGATTTTATCAGTGGCGGAATTTACCCCGAAGATATCCTTAAATCTCTCATATGGATTATCGGATTCAGTGCTTAATATTGATCCGTCAAAGTTTCAGGAAGAATCATCATTTGGGGTTGGAGTGAGCATTTCATTCCCGGTATTCACTGGCTTTTCTCGCACTCTCAATGTGATAGACAAATCATACGCAAGAAAGTCATCTCATATTGATTTTCTGAAGACAAGTATAAACCTCTCTCTTGAACTTGAAAATCTTCCAAGCAGAATAAGTTTGACAAAAGACCTTTATGAAAGCGCTGAGAACAGTTTCTATGCTTCAGAAAAAATCTTTGCAAAATCGCAACATTTATATGAAGAAGGAGAAATTTCAACAACGGATTATATCACTTTTCAGAAGTCCTACTTTGAAAGCGTAATAAATCTCATAAAGGCAAAAAAGGAGATATATAAACTTTATTACAGATATTTGTATCTATTAAGGAGGAAATCGTGAAAATCCTTAAAAAGAAAAGGACGATAGCCATAATAGTCATTGTGCTACTTCTTCTATTTATTATTTTCGGAAGAAAAAAGAAGATTACCACAGTTGAAATTATTGATATAAAGTATGAATCAATAAACGAGAGTGTCTCAATTGATGGGACCCTTGAAGCATTTGTTGATGTCAAGATATCTTCTGATATAACCGGAAAATGCACAAATATATATATTGAAGAGGGAGATGTGGTAAAAAAGGGTACTCCTCTTCTTAAAATTGACGATGTCTCACAGAGAGCTCGCCTTTTAGAGGCAAAAACGGCTCTCAATGCGGCAAAATCCAATTTTGATTATGTTTCATATAAATTTGATAATCAGAAAAAACTCTATGAGGAAAAACTTATTTCTTTCTCTGAGTTTACACTTGCGGAGCTTGAATATAAGAATGCACAAAATACATTGGCATCTATGCAAGCATCTTATGACATAGCTCAAAATAATATTGAACAAACTCTTATAACTTCTCCAATAGAAGGAATGATAACTGCTCTTTATGTTGAAGAGGGAGAAAATGTGATAACCGGAACAATGAATAATGAGGGAACCGTTCTGATGACCGTCTCTGACAATAAGAAGTTTCTTGTGAAAGCAAATGTAGATGAGACCTCAATTGTAAAGATAAAGAAAAAGAATCCCACAACAATTATATTTGACGCATTTCCCGAGACGACTTATTCGGGTTTTGTCTATCAGACAGGAAATAGGCCTATTCAGAAATCATCTGTATCTGAAACGGGCATAGAGTATGAAGTTCAGGTGCTTCTTGAGGGTAAGCATGGGGAAATGATATCAGGAATGACTGGTAATGTAAATATCACAACTCAGGTTAAGGAGAATGTTCTGACAGTGCCTATTCAGGCAGTTGTGAGCAGAAACGGAGAAGAAGGCGTTTTTGTTCTGAATGGAAATAGAATATCTTTTATTCCAGTAAAAACAGGAATCACAGGAAATATGAAGATTGAAATTAAATCAGGAGAATTGAAAGAGGGTTATAAAGTAGTGATAGGACCTTTCATTGCAATAAAATCCCTTCAAGATAAGCAAAAAGTGAAGGTCTCAGAAATAAATTCAAAAATGAAATCAGGCAAAAAAACTCTTCCTCCCGACGGTAAGTAAAGATGTTTGAATTAATCCTTGAAAGTATAAGGGTGAGCTTTGAATCAATCCACAACAATAAGTTAAGGAGTTTTCTTACAACACTTGGAATAATCATCGGAGTAATGACAGTTATCATAGTTGTTTCAATAATCGCTGGTCTGCAGTCAAAGGTCCAGCAGGTATTCTCTTCAATTGGGTCAAATGTAATATATGTTCAGAGACATTCATGGATATCAATGGGATCGCGTGATTTGAGAAAAATGATGCGGAATTATGTTGATTTTGATGATTTCAAAATGATTAAAGAAATGATATCTTCAGCCGAAGATGTTGGAATATCCATATCAAGAATGTTTCCCATCAAATATAGAAATGAACATCTTGAAGCAATTCAAACCCAAGGTGTCTCTGAAAACAGTTTCAAAATAAATAATGTTTCGGTGGAAATTGGTATAGCATTCTCAGCTGATGACATTAAATACAAAAGAAATGTGTGTATCATAGGAAAGGATATACAGAAAAATATCTTCAAGAATGAGAACCCCATAGGAAAGACATTGACAGTTGACGGAAAAAAATATCTTGTTCAGGGCATCACAGAAGAAAAGGGCTCCGTATTCGGACAATCAATGGATGAAGTTATTTATATTCCTTATACAGCTATGATAAAGTATTACGGAGAAGAATCAAAGCGCCTCTCTATTGAAGTGAGAAGCTCAACTCCAGACGAAACTATAGAAGAACTCAGATGGATAATGCGACTCTCTCATTCATTGAAACAAAATGAAGGGGAGAATTTTTCTATAAACACATCGGATGCTTTAATGAATCAGTGGAAATCACTCACTACTGCTATATTCCTGATAATGATAGCCATTGGCTCTTTGTCTCTCGTTGTAGGAGGAATAGGCATAATGAACATAATGCTTGTCTCTGTATCTGAACGCACAAGAGAGATAGGCATAAGAAAATCAATAGGAGCAAAGGACAGAGAAATTCTTTTACAGTTTTTATTTGAATCAATTACTATATCACTTACAGGAGGTATCATAGGAATATTTGTCGGATTTATCATTGCATTCACTATATCCAAATTTTCCAACCTGCCTTTTGCAATACCATTATGGTCTGTGCTTCTTGGATTTTTATTCTCTGTCAGCGCTGGCTTGTTTTTCGGAATACTCCCGGCAAGAAAAGCCGCCGCATTGGATCCTGTGGAGTGTTTAAGATATGAGTAAAATAATACAGATGACTGATATTGTGAAAGAGTATCCTTTCAAGGGTGGAGTAATAAGCGCATTAAGAGGGCTCACATTTGATATTGAACGCGGAGAATTTCTTTCTATAATGGGACCTTCCGGAAGCGGAAAATCAACTTTAATGCATATAGCGGGCTGCCTTGATAGACCTACTTCAGGAGAGTATATTCTTGACGGCAGAAATGTATCAACTCACACAAATGACGAACTTGCTATGCTCAGAAGCAAAATGATCGGATTTGTATTCCAGAGTTACAATCTCCTTCCCAAGACAACTGCAATAAGGAATGTGGAGATGCCTATGATATATGCAAAGGTTAACAGGAAGGATAGGCATAAGAGGGCTATGGAGCTTCTAGACCTTATGGGGCTCTCGCACAGAGTGCATCATATTCCTTCTGAGATGTCCGGAGGAGAGAGGCAAAGGGTTTCAATTGCCCGCTCATTGGCTAATAATCCTGATGTCATACTTGCCGACGAACCAACAGGCAATCTTGATTCAAAAATGTCAGATGAGGTAATGGATATCCTCAAAACTTTGAACAAACAGGAAAAAACAGTGATAATAGTCACACATGAACATGATGTTGCTTTAAAGACAAACAGAATAATTTATATTAAAGATGGAATGTCAGTGCCAAATCTTTAAGTTTTAAACTTTTTCAGTTGTTGAAATAAATTTTTATTCCTCAGAAATAAAGTGATGAAAGTATACTGAGTCTACTTAACAGGAGAGGATAAAAGTAGTAGAATGTTCAATTAAGAAAGCGGACAAAAGAGAGGAGGCAAAGATGTGTGATATTCTAGGTGATATTCTAGGGACGGTGGTTCCAAAAAGCACCATTTTTTAGAAGACCAATTATACTAAGTCCACTGAAGAATATCAGAAAGATATTGAATTTTTAAATAATTATGTTAAAATGTAATTGTTATTAAATTTTATTTACTTTTGGAGGTATTTATGCAACAGTTCAATATTCCTTACAATAATATTATGGAAGAAAAATGAGATAAATGCGAAGCACCGTCCCCATCATATCTATCGGTAATGTTATAACTTTGTAACCATGTAGCTTTACTATGATTGAATTGTATGCTTTTAAGTGTCGGCAAATGATGTAGTTATGAAGGTATCTCTGTAATTTACAGTTTTTTAATGTTTTTTAAGTTCTTATTTAATAGATTGTTATAAGATATTTCTTGAAAAGCAAGATTATTTAGTTTATAATTTAAGAAAAAGGAGATGATATGTATATAAAGTTGAAGGAAAAACTTAATCAAGTGTGTGATAATGTGATGTATTTTACCAACGATTACAGTAAGGAATATTGGAATTTTTTCACAAATGCAACTTCTGAGAATAAAAAACGATATGTGAATTCAATAGAGGAATTTATAACTTTTTTATGCAATAACCATGATTTGGAAATGATTTTAGAAGAATATAATAAATTTCCTAATAAATTCAAGACGGAAGAGCAGAAGATTCTAAGTAGAATAAAAAATCTGAAGAATGTCTATGCAAGCAATTCACAGATAAGATATGATTATGTCAATTCAATGATAAATACTGAAATGTTGTTTATTAACGACAGGGTGGATTTCAATAACAAATATGCCACAACAAGTCATCTTGCAGACCTTGCTGAGCATGAAACTTCACTCTCCGGTATTATAAACCTTCAGAATCTATTCTTCTCACCTGTTCCCAAATACACTTCTTCGGTGCTTGAAACATTGAGATTAAGAAATACTTATTTTGTTGAGCGGGGTTTTTCAAATTACCTTGACTATTTCTGCAAATCTAAAAATACAACTGAAAAGAAAATTAGATCTCTTATGAATAAGGTGGACATTCTCACTCTGGATTCCTATAAAAAAATAAAATCAAACCTTGAGTCCATTCTTGAAAAGAAGATGAAATGCCATTTTAATCACACCCCTTCATATATCTACGGAGACCCTTTTTTCAGGTTCTATCCGGTTCACATAGATGAAAATATTAATATACTATTCAAGGGAAAAGATGTCGCTTATGCAGCAAGAAAATTCTTTGAGTATATGGGAGTAAATATTGATGAGATATTTGAAACATCAGACCTTTATGTAAGGCCGGGAAAATACCAGAGCAATTTCATTGTAGATTTGAATAGGGAATCGGATGTAAGGTTCTCTGTGAATTCAAAATCAAATTATAGGGGTATGTACCACTTGCTTCGCACACTTTCAAATGTTATTTTCACCTTAAATTATGACAAGTCCCTTCCATTCATATTGCGCACTATTCCAAATAGGGGCTTATCAGAGGGATTTGGAATGTTCCTTGCTGATTATGCATTCCGCTCGGGATTTATTTCAAGGATAATCGCACAGTATGAAGAAGAGGACGATCAATCAACTGTGAATGTGAGCGATTATCTTAACAACAATAGAATCACTTACATAAGATTCTTTCTCGCTCTTGCGGAATTTGAACTTCAGATAAATTCGTCAATGGATATTGATTATTCTTCTCTCTGGCTAAAAGCCGTGAAAAAGTATCAACTCATAAGTGCAGATAAATTTATAGAGAAGAACGGATGGGTAATGCTTGACTCAATAATAATAGACCCATTTTCATCAGTATTTGAACTTGAGGGCTTTTTATATGTTCAGCAGATTGAAAAACATATTCCTGAAAAAGTTACATCTTCACGTTACATAATGAATCATCTGTTGAACTCGGTTGTTTCAAAATGCACTGTACCAAATTGAAAAAAACAATTTTTATTCTGATTTTGCTTCCGCTGCTTTTATCTGCAAATACTGCTTTCCTTTTTTTATTCAATAACAATATGATGCTTGAAAAAGACACATCTTTTTATTTCATAGATAATATTGAACTGCCTATGAAATATTTTGAGAATGTCACTTTGGCATTTTTTTTTGATCTTGAAGAAAACAAAAAGATTTTTTTTGGGCCCACTGACCATAACCACTTAAAACAGACATTTCTTTTTAATATAAAAGAAAATGAATTGCAAAAAAGTGAAACGATTTGTTTTAGTGATTATTTTTCATTAGATAGGGAACATATAAAAAATCTATCCGAAATCTCAAGTATTGCTTATGCTTTCTCCTTAAAGGAATTATCAGCAGTGATATCCGGTTATAGAAATGAAACTGACACTCTTTTTTCATTAAACAAAACTTTTATTTCTTTTGGAAATCTTTTGATGTATAGAAAAGCAAAGGAAGAGCATCAGTTCAAAAGAGCGATGAATTTTTCACAGAAAATATATGAGTCATTTCCACAAGATGAATCTGCCTTAAAAATTTACATTTATTCATTGATGGATATTGCTGATTTTTACACAGCTGACTCACAATTAAATAAGTTCTATAAGAAATCGGATAAGAAAGAAGATTATTATTCCCTTAAAGCTAATCTTTTTGCAATCTGGGGAAAATTTGACGAAGCAGTCGGATTTATTGAAAAGGGAAGATTTCTCTTTCCGGAGAGCGAGATTCTCCTTCAAGATGCAATAAACATTTACTCGGTTATTGACACAATGAAAATGCTTGAATTGATTGAATATTATCAAATTAAATAAAATTAACAATATTGACAAAAAAATTATTTTATTGTAATATGATATTAAAAATGAGGATTTTTATCAGGAGAAAGATTGCTTAAACTCATCTTCTGGGGGGTCCGTGGATCGGTACCTTCTCCAGGCAAACTGACAAGTTACTTCGGTGGCAATACCACATGTATCACCATTGAAAATAAAAGCACATTTATAATAATTGACGGAGGCACAGGCATAAGGAATGTGGGGGATTATGTATCGGAAAGGAATTTTAGGAGAATAAGAATACTTTTTACTCACTATCATTGGGACCATCTGCAGGGACTTCCTTTTTTTGCACCGATATTTAATCCTAAGTATCAGATTGACATATTCGGAAAAAGAAATGTGTCAAATGTTCTTTCGCAGCAAATGAAACGACCTTTTTTTCCAGCTGATTACAAGAACCTTCCATCAAAAATAAACCATCAGAAAATGAACCTTTCATTTTCCATTGACGACATTCTTGTTGAGACAATTGAAAATAACCACCCATCCGGCTGTGTTGGCTTGAGGTTTACATATAAAGAAAAAAGAATTGTATTTATGACTGATAATGAATTGTCTGCGGTAAATCCTACAACAAAAAGAAACCGGTTCATTGATTTCATAAAAAATTCCGATATCTTCATACATGATTCACAATACACTGAAAAGGAGATTGACACTAAACGGGGTTGGGGGCACTCCACTTTTGATGAAGTTATATCATTAGCAAAAGATGCATCTCTTGATTATGCAATATTCACACATCATGACCCAATGAGAAATGATTCTGTCTTAAAAAACATTGTTTCTGAAAAATCTAAAAAACACAAAAAAATGACACTTCTTGCTGCAAGAGAAAATCTTGAATTAAAGATATAGTTTTGATGAACAAACTTCCTATACAAATTCTTATTATAATTTCAGTTTTCACTTTTTGCATCCCCGTTATTCGGCTTTTGAATATATTCAATCTGTCAGGAAGTGAAATAACACACAGAAGAGTAAAAGAGAAAATCAACATTTCTTTCGTTCCCCTCGCTATCAATGGTATAATAAAGGATTACTGATGGGAGAAATTTGCCTGAATAATTATTTTCCACTTTTTCTTTTATCAAATTATAAGAAAGGAGGATTGACATGAAAAAAATACTCTCCATTGCAATTATGTTTCTCTCAATCCTTTTGATTTTATACTCCACTTATAAATCGTCTTTGATTTCCAATGATAAAGCTATCTACGAAGTGAGGAATGAAGAACTTATCGTATCTTATGTTAATCCTATAAGTAATGTCTATGAAGCGGGAACTTCTTCCCTTCTCAATTTTCTTTTATTTGTTCCTTATGATTCTTTTGATATTTGTCTTATTCAGAAGAAAATTTACCAGAGTATTTTTATGAAAGACCATATTTATGTATAATGGCCTCTTGAAATAGGACACGTTTTAGTGGTAAAATGTGTTAAA
>Ga0210051_1002864_pt1 | contig 17304 bp, 14 predicted proteins | sample CryGey092014_all_FD_185464 | JGI IMG/M metagenome (GOLD analysis project Ga0210051, IMG submission 185464) | Groundwater microbial communities from aquifer - Crystal Geyser CG23_combo_of_CG06-09_8/20/14_all (SPAdes) (version 2) | ecosystem: Environmental > Aquatic > Deep subsurface > Groundwater... | reverse complement strand
CCGCCGAGAACCTCTGGACGCCGCAGACAACCCGCCGGACGGCGAGCGTTTATCACGCCCTTGCCTCCGTCTTTCCGGAGATCATGGTCCTGCCGGGGGCCATGACGGTGATGACCGCCTCCACCGCCCCCCTCCCCCGGTCGCCGGAAATCCTGACCGACCGCCTCCGGGAACGGGGACTCAAGACCCGCCTCGTCTCGCCGCCCTACATCCGCTATCTCTTCACGAACGATCGTTTCGCCGACGTGGAAAAGAGACTGAAAGCGGCTGCCGTTCCCGCGAACACCGACATCCGACCGGTCTGCTACCCTTTCGCAGTGATGTCGTGGCTCGCGCGGTTCTTCCCGAAGCTGGCGCTTGCGGAACTGCCCGGTTTCGGCGCCGCCGAAAATGGGTGGACAACCATCGGGTGGATTTTGGGGATCGGTTTGCCGCTGCTGTTCTTCGGAAGCCGTCTGCAGCCCTCCTGGAGAAGGGGGCTCCTGGCGGCCGTCGCCGGATTTCTCGGCATCGTGAGCGAGGCGGTCCTCATCCTCGCCTACCAGGCGAAGGAGGGCGTCCTCTACCAGGATATCGGCCTCCTGCTCGCAGCATTCATGGCCGGCCTGGCCCTGGGGGCGCCGGTCCTCCGGGATCTGATCCTGGGAACAGGCGTCAAGAAAAAGCGGGTGCGTGGGTGGGGCGTCGCCCTCCTTGCCGGCTTCGGCCTCCTCGATTTCGCCGCGATCGGGACCGTGACCGGCGGGGCCGCCGGCGGTCTTCTGCTGACGGCGGCGCTCCTTGCCGCAACCGGATTTCAGGTCGGCGGCCTCTTTGCCTATGCCGGCCTCTGGGGCGTCCGGGATCAGAAAAAGGTCATCGGCCCCCTCTACGCGGCGGACCTCATCGGCGGCTGCCTCGGCGCTATCCTGGGGAGCCTCGCCCTCATCCCGATCTTCGGCCTCGCCGGAACCCTGAAGGGGATGATCCTGCTGGCCGCGCTTGCCCTTCTTCTCATCTGAGGTTTTTTCTTCAATGCCGCTTCATCAGGCGCTGAACCGCCTTATCCAGCCCATCCAGCGTCAGTTCAAACATCGGAAAGATCTTCCCGATCGCCTCGATGGTCCAGGTATAGTTCCAACTCGCCTCCGCCTGCGGGTTCAGCCAGACGGCATGGCGGAAGGTCCGGGCGAGGAATTTCAGCCGATCTTCGCTGCTCCGGCCCTCCGGCTCGCCAACGTAGAGGGAGCCGTTCGCCCATCGGAGCTCGCTCGGGGCCATCGCCGCGTCCCCCACGATGATGAGGCGGGTATCGGGATCCCGGCGCGAGAACTCCTCGACGGCCTCCGGCCGGAGGTGGCGCTGGGGATCCAGCCAGACGCGGCTGTAAACCGTGTTGTGGAAATAGTAGATCTTGAGGTCCTTGAACTGGGAACGGGCGTAGTTGAACAGCGTCTGGACGATTTCGATGTAAGGGTCCATCGACCAGCCGCCGTTGTCGATCATCAGGATCACCTTGAGGCGGTCGGCCAGGCGACGGTCGAAGACGATCGAGATCTCGCCGCCGTTCCGCATCGTCTCGACGATCGTCTTGTCCACGTTGACGACGTCCCTTGGGCCGTGCGGGATCATCCGCCGGAGCCTCTTCAGGGCCTCGCCCATCTGGAGCTCCGTCAGGGGCCCCTCCTGGCTGTAGTCCCGGTAGCGCCGCTCCATCGCCACCTTGATCGCGGACTTGTTCCGGGAGGCGCCCCCCACGCGCATCCCGCCGGGATGGCGGCCCGAATGGCCGACGGGGGAGGTCCCCCCCGTGCCGATCCAGCGGTTCCCGCCGTGATGGGCCTCCTTCTGCTCCTTCAGCCGGTCGAGGAAGTAGCGGATCAGCTCCTCCGGCGTATATTGGGCGAGCTTTTTTTCGTCGAGACCGAGGGCCTCCGCCATCTCCTTCGGCCGTTTCAGCCACTCTTCAAGCAGCGCTTTGGCAATGTCGGTCAGCTCGACATCGGTGATCTCCTCAAGCGTCGCACCCTTGAAATGGTGGGCGAAGACCTGATCGTAGGTGTCGAAGTACCGTTCGCTCTTGACGAGTATGGAACGGGCCGCCGTGTAGAAGTCGTCCACGGAAGCGATCAGGCCGAGGGCGAGGGCCTTCTGGAGGCGGAGAAAGGAGGTCGGGGTGACGGGGACCCCCTTTTCCCGGAGCATGTAGAAAAATCGGACGAACAAGGCATGCCTCTCTATCAGGCTGTTCAAAAGCTTGTCCCGTACGAGATACGGGATGCCCGGATGCAAGGCCCCCGTAATCCTGAGCCGTGAGACGTACTTGCTGGTACGTTGAACGGCGAAGGAACCGGGGGGACAGATTTGAAATCTGTCCCCAAATAATCCAGACGGGCGTTTTTCAACAGCCTGCTATTTGCGGGGTCGTCCCGCCTGCTGTATCGCGAGGTTCATATCCACGCTCTTCTTGAAGAGCACCCCAAGGTAGGGGATTTCGCCGTTTTCGACCGCTTTCAGGTCGAAATCGGGATCGGCCCGGAGCGCGCGGACCCAGTTGATCAGTTCACGGGTGGCCGGCTTCTTCTCGATCCCGCGGAACTCCCGGAGACGGTAGAAGGCGTGAAGGCACGCCTTCGCCAGCCCCTCGGAGAGGTCCGGGAAATGGACGTTCAGGATCATCCGCATCATCTCCGGATCGGGGAAGGCGATATGGTGGAAGTTGCACCGGCCGAGAAACGGGTCGGAGAGGTCCTTTTTCGCGTTGGAGGTGATGATGATCACCGGGCGGTTCCGGGCGGTGATCGTCTTGTCGATCTCCATGATATCAAATTGCATCTGGTCGAGGACGTCGAGCATGTCGTCCTGAAAATCGGTGTCCGCCTTGTCGATCTCGTCGATCAGAAGCACGGTCCGGCAGTCGGAGACGAACGCCTGGCCGATCTTCCCCATCCGGATGTACTCCTCGATGTTGCTTACCTCCCGCTTGGAATCCCCGAAGCGGCTGTCGTTCAGGCGGGTGAGGGTGTCGTACTGGTAGAGGGCGTCCAGGAGCTTCATGCTGGACTTGACGTTCAGCGCGATGAGCGGCATCGCGAGGCTCTCCGCGATCGCGTGGGCAAGCATGGTCTTCCCAGTGCCCGGCTCGCCCTTGAGCAGCAGCGGCATCTCCAGGGCTATGGAAACATTCACGATCTTGGCCAGTTCGTCGTCGAGGACGTACTGAGAGGCGCCTTGGAATCGATAAGGTTCGCCGACTGGGTTCATCCGTTCCTCCTTTGTGGATTTTGCCTTTCCCCTTATCCGACATCCCGGAAAATTTCCACTGCTATTTGCGGCGCCACAGCGCCGAGGCGCCGGATGACGGACTTAACCATTAAATTCTGTAGTCAAATTGTCTTGACATCCCGGAGACTCATTCCTATACTTGACCCGCCAAACCAAGGAATCCGTGCCCGGCAAAAAGGATTTTTTACATCACAAGGTCCCATCCAACCCGGCTTTCATGGCCACCATCGTAAGGAGGAAAAGATGAAGAACCGATTGTTCCGCCTGTTCACCCTGTTGTTCGCAGCCGCCGTGCTGTTCCTGCCGCTCTGCGGACAGGCCGCGCAGACCAGGATTCAGGCCAAAAACGTGATCCTTCTCATCGGCGACGGGATGGGCCCGAGCCAGTTCGGGGCGGCCTGGATCTACAGCAACCGGGTCCTCAGCCGGGATCTGCGCATGTCCGAACTGATGAAGAAGGGGCGGACCGCCTATCTCGTGAACGATACGGCCGACGCCATCGTGACCGAGTCGGCCGCCGCCGCCGGCCAGATCGCCACCGGACAGCGCATGACCGCCCGCGCCCTCAGCATGGCTGCAGACGGCAAGACCCCCATCAAGACCATCATGGAGATGGTCAAAGAAAAGAAGCTGGCGACGGGGCTCGTCACCACTTCCGGAATCACGGATGCGACCCCGGCCGCCTTTGCCGCGCATGTGGCCCACCGTTCAAACGAGGAATCGGTTGCGGACCAGGAGTTGAAGTTCGGCGTGGACGTGCTCATGGGAGGACGCAAGCAGTTCTTCCTCCCCGAAAGCGCCGGCGGAAAGCGCAAGGACGGCCGCAATCTTCTGGAAGAGGCGCAAAAAATGGGCTACACCGTGGCGGGGACGGCCGAGGAGTTGAAGGCGGCCCCGACCGGCAAGCTGCTCGGTCTTTTCAATATGGGCAACATGAGCTTCGAAATCGACCGGGCCGCCACCCAGGAACCGAGCCTGGCCGAGATGGCCCGCAAGACGCTGCAGATCCTCTCCAAAAACAAGGGCGGCTTCTTCGCAATGATCGAAGGCGGCAGGATCGACCATGCGGCGCACCGCAATGACGCCCCCGCCACGATCCGCGACACCCTGGCCTTCGACGAGGCGGTGGGCGTGGCCATGGACTTCGTCAATAAGAACCCCGCCACCCTGCTGATCGTCACGGCGGATCATGAGACCGGCGGTATGGCCCTGATCGGTCACAGCAAGGAGAGCAAGGAGTACATCGGCATCAACTTGAAGGCCATTGAAAAGGCGACGGCCTCCTTCGAGGTGATGGTCGGGAAGTGGGGCAAGAAACCAACCCCGGAGATGATCAAGGAGGACGTCAAGCAATCCCTGGGCATCGACCTGACCGACGACGAAGCCCGGACGGTGGCCGACGACGCCATCAAGAAGCTGGATCCGTACAACTACGGTTACAACTATCTGCACTCGCTGGGCTTCGTGCTTCGGCCCTACCTGCGGGTGGGCTGGGGCAGCCAGACCCATACCGCCTCGCCGCTCTTCCTGTTCGGGAGCGGGCCGGGTTCCGAGAAGATCGGCGGGCTGCTGCACAACACGGAGGTCTTCACGATCATGAAGGCTGCGCTCCGGTTAAAATAGAATGGGTGTCTTGGAAGAAAGGGGGGTCATTTTTCTGCCGGAAGACCGTGAAATCTGCGAGGCGTTGTTAGAGAAGGCGCGGGAGCGCGGAGATTCCGCAAGATCGGTCGGCGACCTGATCGTTGAGGTCGGGCGCCACTTTCTCGGCGCCCCCTACGAAGCGGAAACGCTGGAGCGGGAAGGACCGGAGGAACTCGTCATCAATCTCCGCGCCTTCGACTGCGTCACGTTCGTCGAGAACGCCGTCGTCCTGGCGGGTCTGATCCGGGCGGGAAAGACCGCCTTTGGGGACTACACAGCGGCCCTGGAGCAGATCCGCTATCGGGGCGGACGCCGAGACGGCTACCCCTCCCGCCTCCACTACTTCACCGACTGGCTCCGGGACAACGGTCGCAAAGGCGTCATCCGGGAGATCACGCGCGACCTCGGCGGCATTCCGTTCCGGAAGGCGTTCCATGAACTGACCGACCATCGGGAGGAGCACCCGCCGCTCCGGGCCGCGGCCGCTTTCCGGCGGATGCGGATCGTGGAGACGGCCTGTTCCCGGCGGACGCTCCATTGTATCCCGAAGGCCGACTTGCCGGGAATGGAAAAGCGGACCGAAAACGGCGACATCATCGCGGTTGCAACGGACGCGGACGGAATCGACGTGAGCCACGCCGGGATCGCCGTCCACGGCCCCCGGGGGCTCCATCTGCTGCATGCATCGAGCAGGGCGGGAAAGGTCGTTTTGTCCGACATCACGCTGTACCGCTACCTCCGGGCGCGCCGCTCCCGGACGGGGATCATCGTCGGCCGGGCGACGGATTAGATGGCGTCAAGCAGGGCGTCGACCGCCGCGTCGTCGAAGGCGACCTCCCGGAAGATCCCCCGGACGAGGTCCGGCGTCAGCGCGTGGAACTCCTTCTCCCGCGAGGTGATGATCATCCCGCCCATATCCACGGCGCCGGGGCTGACGAGGAGTCTCTCCTCTCCTTCAAGGAAATAGGCTGCCGGCCGGAGCTTCAGTCGGGGAAAGAGGATCAGGCGCCACCCTTCCCCGATGCGGGTGCAAAGAATGTTCAGCAGCGGCTCGCCGTCGGAGGTCGCCCGGCTGCCGAGCATGCCGATCGCCTCCCCGACCGCCGCCGCAACGTTTTCCTCTTCCTTCCCCTCGATCACCAGCATTCCCCGAGCAAGCCCCGCCGTCCGGCAAATCTCCACGCCGTCCCGCCGCCGCGCCCCGGTCCGTTTTCGGGGATCGAGAATCTCTTTTTCCACCGGCATCAGACCGGCGGGGGCCGCCTGGAAATGGAGGTGGTCCGGCGCCGAGGCGCCGGCGCGCGGGCCGTTGTAGAAGAGGGTCATCCGGGGACCGAAGTCCACAGCAAGCCTCAGAAATGTTATCATATTCCCGGGGAGCGACTGGGGAAGATGGCGGCGGTGCGCAATCGTCAGATGGCCCGGAAAGATCGGCATCGGATTGCACAAAACGAGATAGTCGTCCCGGTAGAGGATCGCCTGCTGTTCCGGCGGGAGATGTTCGCGGCAGAGGAAACAGGGGCGCCGCCGAATGGTTTCGGGATCGACCCTTGCGCCGCTGCTGACGATCCGCCGCGGATTGAACTGGATTTTGACGCCCCAGCCGCCGCCGCGGATCTCGCGCAACCGGGCCTCCCCCAGGGCCTCATACCCCGCAGCGAGGCCGGGCCAGGTTTTCTTCTGCCGTTCGAGAAGAGCAACCGCCAAGTCGGCAAGGGGCGTTCCGCTACGCCCGTCAAAAACGGCGGAAGATCGCCTCAGGATCTCCACCCCCGCACCCCGTTTTGTTTTCGACGCGCACGGATCTCGATCGTTCGGAGCCGGTCCTTGTAGGCTTCGTGGCGATTCGCCTGCTCGATGGAAAGGGCGGCGTCCGTGTTCCCCTCCCAGCGGCGGCAGAGGTAGAGGCTGTCATAGATCCGGCCGATCCGGTATTCCCGCGACAGGCGGAGGGCCGCCGCATAATCCTCGCCATAGCCGACGTTCGGAAACCCGCTCCGGCGGAGGATCGCCGTGTTGAAGGCCCTGGGCGCCCCCAGACCGTTGATGCGGAGCGCGTTGTTTCGCCCGTTTACGTCGGTCCACTCCCGGTGGTCGATCAGTCCGGGCGGGATCTCCCGCAGATCGCCATCCACAAGGGTGTATGCGCCGACGACCATTGCGCAATTCCCCCACCGCAGCAGATCGACAAGCCGCAGGAGAACATCGTCTCCCAGGTAGAGGTCGTCCGAATCTAACTGGACGGCGTACCGGCCGCAGGCGTTGGAAAAGATCGCCTCGTTCCAGCAGCCGCCGATGGAGAGGTCCATCCGCTTTGGAACGATATGCTTCATCTCTGGGTGGCGCCCGGCGAGGTCCGCGAGGATGGCCGTTGTGCCGTCGGTGGAATGGTTGTCCACGACGATCACGTTGAACGGGAAATCGGCCCGCTGCGCGAAGGCGCTCTTTACCGCGTCGGCCACGGTCCGGGCCCGGTTCCGGACGGGAATGACGACGCTCGTCTCCACGGGAAAGGGACGGATCGAAGGCGGGACATCCCGGAACAACGGGGCGAGCCAAGCCCCGATCCGCCGGAGGTGCGCTGTCGCGACCGCCTCCATCTCCTCCTGGAACGCCCGGTTCCTTGGATCAACGTAGGCGAACTGTGGGGGACAGATTTCAAATCTGTCCCCCTGCCCGGTTCCGTCCGCCTTGGCCAGGGCGGTCTCAACGACAGAAAGCCGCTCCGGAAGATGGAAGAGCGCCCGATCGGTCGAGAGCTTCAGCCGGAGGTCATACAAGCCGGCCCACCGGCAGGGCGGGATCGCCCCGTACTTCCGGAGCGCCCGGCGCGCGGCGGCCGTAGAGATCAGCATGACGGGACCGAAATCGAAACCGTCGCGGATGCTCCCTGTCTGGTAGTCATTCACCGGATGTTCAAGGATGTTTCCCCCGCGGATCTCGGCGTAATCCGCATAGACCATTCCCGCCCCGGTCGCCTCCGCCGCATCGAATAGACGTTCCGGGGCGCGGGGATCGAGATGGACATCCCCCGAAGAGACATGGAGCAGATAGCGTGTGGCGACCTTGGCGAGAAGGGCGTTCCAGGTCGAGCCGGAAAAGGGATCGGAAACCGCAAGCATCTCACAACACGGCGGAAGTGGAGATCTGCCCCCAGCGTCAAGGACAATAATCTTCCGGATCAGCGGGTTCCGGAGAAGTTCCTCCAGGCGCCCTTCGGCCAGCGGAGCGGCGCCCCGGGGAATCACGGCGGTGATCATGGATGCCCTCCTCTTAAGCCGGCGCCATCATAGACGGCTTTGCAAAAACCCTGATGCCGCGTTCAAGTTTCATCGTTCGCAATTGCGGCGTGTTCCGGGACACGGTCCGATCCCGGGGACACCTTGCGGCAAGGTGTCCCCACATCTCCCCGACGCCCCATTCAGGCGTCATGCCTTCGGCCGAAGACGTTCGGGAAGTACGGCCCGGGGCGCCCAATCCGCGGGGACCAGTTGCCCCGGCTTCTCCCCGGCCTTCTCGATGAGCTTCATCAGACCCGGCCGGGCGAATTCCGGGTGGCCTTCGCGGACCGTGCGCCCGTTGCAGATGGCCTCGGAACGGAGGCGCCGGCCGATCGTCTTCTCCATCTGGCGTCCCAGCCAGAGCACCCGGTCCACATTATACCCGTGTTCGATTCCCATTTCGTCGATCATCACGAGGAGATCCTCCAGCGTGACGAGGCCCACATAACGGGGATCCTTGTAGTAGTATTCCCCCGTTCCCCGGACGGGACAATCGTCGAGGAAGTTGGTCGGCTGCCCACCCAGACCGCCGAGCGTCGCCTCGAAGCGGCAGATGCCCGCCTGAAGCGCGGCCAGAACCGAGGCGGGGGCGACGCGTTTCGTCTCGTGGAAATGGGCCAGATGCACCTCCGGGTAGGGAATGGCATCCAGGATCATCGAGTAGTACCGGTAAACTTGGGCCGGCGAAGCGGAGCCGTCGTGGTCCGCGTGTTCGATGTCGCAAGCGCCGAGTTCCAGGAAGCGCTTGGTGAACTCCACGGCGTCCTCCAACCGGGTCGCCCCGGTGATCGGGCTCCCCCAGATGGTGCTCACCGTGCCGTTCATTTTGATCCCGACGTCGGCAGCCTTCTTGATGCACCGCTCCACCTCTTTCCAGTACTGCGAAAGGGTGGTGCCGGAGTTGGCATAGTGATGTTCCGGGTCAGTGGAAACCATCATCAGGATCCGATCCGGGCCGACGCCCCGCTTGCGGAGTTCGATCGCGGTGTCCACCGCCTTTTCCCGGATGGTTACGGCGGTAAAGGTGATCTCCGCCGGGTTGATCCCCCGGCGCTCGCAGTTCTTCCTGAACCGCTCCCCTCGAAAGTAGGTCAGCACCTTCTCGGCGTCACGGAACTGGGGGATGCCTTCGGGATTGCCGAGGTTCGTCACTTCGATCTCCTGACATCCCGCGAGGATCAGCTCCTCGGCGTAAAAGATCTTGGCCGCCGTGGAGATGGTCTTCTCCTCGTGCTGGAATCCGTCCCGGATGGTAATGTCGCCAATGGTCACCTTCTTCGGCATGCGGGGGAAAATCTTCCAGTAGTCGTACTCCGTCATAAATCTTTCCTCCTTTGCTTTCGTTATGGTTTTACTCTTACCGACCGGCTCGGGGGCGGCACGTTCCTCTTCTGAAGGGGACAGATTTCAAATCTGTCCCCCATGGAGATCCATAAACGGCGATGGCACTAATTAAACTTGCCCCGAATTCGTTGTCAAGAAAAACCTTTGCCGCCCGGACCCCGGGCAACGTCCTCATGCGAAATTCTGTCGGCTTCGTAAAAAGTAATTTTCTCCCTCCCCTTCAATGGGAGGGCCGGGGTGGGGATGGGTTTACATCTCTTAATGACCACATAAACCCCACCCTCACCCTAACTCTCTCCCTGAGGGAGAGGGAATATTGGGACTTTTTTACGAGGTCATCAATTTTGATCCCGGATGGAAGCGGATTCCACTTGAACCGTTTGCCCGACCATGCTACTGAAATCGCCATGAAATGGGACTTCACGACGGTTTGGGGCCGTTGGCCATCGGGGCTTTGGCTGCACCGGATCATTATTGTGATCATGGGCATCGCCATTGTTGTCGCCGCCACGGTCGTCGCCCCGAAATCGACCGCCGATCCGGCCGCATCACCGGAGGACCGCGCGAAGGAGGACCTGAGCCGGTACGCATACCCCAGCATGGAGGGCATCCGCTGGAAGGCGCATTTCGTGAAACCTCAGGAGAATCTGGAGCGGCTCTTTGGAGAGAACTGGGTCGCCGTCGCCCGCTTCAACCGGATCGACCGCCGCCACACCTACCCTGGCATGACGATCAAGATCCCGGAAAACATGGAGGAGATCCAGGATTACACGCCGATGGCGGCAACCTATGAAAAGGCGCGGGAGCATCCCCGGTATATTCTTCTGAACATCACGGAGCAGTGGCTCGGGGCATACGAATACGGCAGACTCGTCTTCTCGATGCCGGCGGCGACCGGCATCGATGGACACCTTACCCCGACCGGGCTCTTCCGGGTGGAGGCGTACCACCGGAAGCACACCTCGTCTCTCTACAAAACGCACAAAGGGGACGCCCAGTACCCGATGGACTACGCCATCCGCTTTCATATCGATAAAGAGAAGGTCTCCTACTGGATCCATGCGCGGGACCTGTCCGGGCGGCCCGCCTCCCACGGCTGCGTCGGCGTCTTCGACGAGGCGATGCAGCTCCGGGTTTACGGCGTCCCGGACAGGCCCGCCCTCGAAGACGCAAAGAAGCTCTACGCCTGGGTGATCGGCGACCTCCTGTACGCCGAGGATGACGGGACGCAGAAGCTCCTCCCGGACGGCCCGCCCCTCGAAATCACAGGCGAACTGCCGACGCGACTGCCACCATCGCCGCGGTGAACCGCGCGGCCGCATCGAAAGGGGGACGAATTTTTTTAGCCGCGGCATTGGATTTTGCCCGCACGCTGTGATAGAGTCAGGCCAAAGAGCAGGAAAGCGTCTCTTTGAGAGCTTTGGGAAATACTCTCACTTTGTCATTCCCGCGAAAGCGGGAATCCAGAACTCGGGGACAGATTTCAAATCTGTCCCCAAAAAAGGACTATATTCCTGCTTGTGCAGGAATGACAATTTGCCGAATTTGAGGAGTGATTCAAGCTCTCTGTTTGAGGGATGCCATGACCCCCCGTTTGAGCGCCGCCATTACCGTTCCCGGATCGAGGTCCGGGACAGGCATTGTGTCGCAGGGCGTCCGGAAAGATCCCGGCCGGATCGTTTTCCCGTTCATTTTTGCTATCATTTTTCTGTTTCTTCTGTTCGGATCGGTCCGGCCGGCGGCCGCCGACTGGAAGCCGCTTGTTGAACGCCTGACGGCCGACGGTTTCAACCGACAGACGCTGGAGGCGCTCTTCGATCGCCCGGAGGTCCGTTTCGAGCCGGACGCGATGGCCGACAAGATCCAGGCCCTCCTCCGGTCCCGCTCCGAAAGCCCGGACGACATTGCCCGGTTGAAAACCACCATCCGCCGGGGTTACCTGAGCAACCGGGTCATCGCCCGCGCCCACTCCTATACCCTTGAAAACAGGGTCATCCTGGAAGAAGTCCACACCCTCTATGGCGTTCCGAAGGAGATCATCGTTTCGATTCTGCTGATCGAAACGCATCTTGGCCGGAACACGGGGAACCGCCGCGTTTTCAACCGGCTGGCAAGCATGGCCCTCTCAACCGACCTGGAAACCGTCCGGCCCCATATGAGCGGATCTCTCCTCACGCCGGAGAACTGGGAGTTCGCCCGTCGCCGCTGCCGCGAAAAGGGCGACTGGGCCTACAACGAGTTCAGGGCGCTGCTCCGCCTGGCCGACCTGGACGGCCTCGATCCGCTCGAAATCCGGGGGTCGATCTACGGGGCGATCGGCCTGTGCCAGTTCATGCCCTCCAACGTCTTCTCATACGGCGTGGACGCCGACCGGGACGGCCGGATCAACCTCTTCGCCAAAACGGACGCGCTCCACAGCATCGCCAACTACCTGCGCGGGCATGGCTGGCGCCCGGGGATGGACCGGGATGGCGAGCACCGCGTCATCTTCGGCTACAACCACAGCACCGTCTATGCAAACACCGTCCTCGCCATTGCCGAAAAGTTGAAGGACCGGAGCCGGACAAGGCCGTAATTTAATTGGGGGACATAATACCAATTTCCGGTAGGTCAATACCATTAATTGGTATTATGTCCCCAGAATTCCAGAATTCGTGGTTTTTTTAAAATGAGGGGGTATTACTATGAATGACATAAACATTTATTGACATCCCCCCCTGTATTGACATCCCCCCCTTGAAACGGCTACGCTTTCGATCGTGGCTCGCCTATCGAGAATAATCGCTGTCGGTTATCCACACCACTTCACCCAGCGCGGTGTCCGCTCTATGGCTATTTTCCAAAGCGATGCGGACAGACGCTGCTATTTGCAGTATATCAAGGAAGAGACAGAGCGTTTCGGGGTAGAAATTCTCTCCTGGTGTCCCCAGAATAGTTGCCTGATGCTCACATAAAAATGATTGCGATAATTATCATCTGGTGATATTATACCAAACCATGAAGGAAAAACCATCTTCCCGGGAAGATGAAACCCTCGTCGGCTTGCTGAACCTCGACGGCGAGATCTTCCCGATGGACAACGGTTATTGGACCAAGTTCGAGGTATGGCGGGTGGATCCCGAGCCGCATGTCCCTCATGGCGTCCGGTACAGCCTGACCCTTCATGACCGGTACAACCGGCGGGTCCTGGGGTTCGACAACGCCCATGCTATCCGGCCGGCGCGGAAAGGTTACGCCGCCCGGAAGATTACCTGGGACCACCGGCACAAACGCGAAAAGATATTGCCCTATGACTACGAGACGGCCAGCCAATTGATGGAGGATTTCTGGCGCGAGGTCGAGCGGATCATGGGGGAGAAATGAAAGGAAGAAAAATGGCTCAGAAAGTGCTCCACATCGGCATCATGCCCTATGAGGATTACAAGACGCGCTCCCTGGCCATCGCCCGCGGGGATTATCGGCCGCGGCCCGATGAGCCCAAGATCTGGTTTGAATCGGTGCGATCCATGGCGCAGGTTCTCAGCAACGAAAACCAGTTGCTGCTGAAAACCATCCTGGAGCGGAAACCGGAATCGCTCAAGGAACTGGAAGCGGCGACGGGACGGAGCAGCAGCAACCTTTCCCGTACCCTCAAGACGATGGCCCGATACGGTATTGTGAGGATGGAAAAGGTGCGCCGAAATATCCGGCCGGTTGTCGAAGCAACTGATTTCACGGTTCAGTTCGGTTTGTACGCCTCTTCTCGCCGCGAACATGACGCAGACGCGGTACGGATTTAAAAGAAAGATACAGACAAGACGGTAACCTTGGTCCTCTCGGGGTTGCCGTCTTTTTTTCTCGGGTTCCAATTTCATCGTGCTGCCAAGATTTTTCGCACTTTCTGTAACGCTGCTACGGAACGGGTTCTCTTCTCATTGACACCGCCCCCGCCATTGCATATAATATGATCCCAGAGCCGAGGGACGGAATCATGCACGCAGGGGTTGCACAGACATGGCGGACGTACCGCAGGATCTGCCGGAAGGCGATGTAAAAAATGACCAGGAGATCCGGGAACCGAAGATGTACCGGGTGATCCTGCACAACGACGATTATTCGACGATGGACTTCGTGATCGAGGTCCTCATCTCGATCTTCCACAAACCGGCGGCGGACGCGACGCGGATCATGCTGGACGTCCATAAAAAGGGAAAGGGGATCTGCGGGGTTTATACGTATGACATCGCGGCGACCCGGGTGGCGCGGGTTCATCAACTGGCGAAGAAGCGGGAATTCCCGCTGAAATGCTCCCTGGAGGAGGCCTGAGGGTCCCAAGTGACGGGAGAGGATAAGGAATCATGAAGATCAGCGAAAACCTTAACCGGATCATTATGGCGGCGTATGCCGAGGCGAACGTGCGGCGGCATGAGTTCATCACGCCGGAACACCTCCTCTACGCCTGCCTTTTTTTTGACGAAGGCAAAGAGATCATCGTCCACTGCGGCGGCGATCCGGCGCGTCTGAAGAAGGTCATCGAGAAGCATCTCGACCTGGCCGACACGGCGACGGCCACGTTGACCCGGGCCGCCCAGTCCATCGGTTTCCAGAGCGTCCTCGAACGGGCCGCCTGGCACACCTCCTCCGCCCAGAAAGAGACCCTGGAGCTCGGGGACATGCTCGTCTCCATCCTCGAAGAGAGGGAGTCCCACGCCTCCTTTTTTCTGCAGCGAGAGGGAATCAATCGGATGGTCCTCCTCAATTACATCTCCCACGGCATATCCGTCATCGCCGGCAACACGGACGGACAACGGACAAGCCCGGGCACGCGGGAGGGGGAAACCGTCCGGGAGGACAAGGAGGAGCAGAACAAGTTTCTCCGGGCCTTCACGACGGAACTGACCGCCCGGGCGAAGGCCGGCGAGATGGATCCGCTCATCGGTCGGCAGGAGATCCTTGAACGGACGATCCAGGTTCTCTGCCGCCGCTTCAAGAACAACCCGATCCACGTCGGCGAGCCGGGCGTGGGGAAGACGGCGATCACCGAGGGACTCGCCCAGCTCATCGCCCAGGGCCGGGCCCCAAAAAAGCTCCGGGACGTGAAGATCTATTCCCTCGATATGGGGGCGGTCATCGCCGGGACACGCTTCCGCGGCGACTTCGAGGAGCGCATGAAGCGGGTGCTCGCCGAGCTCCAGAAACAGGAGAAGGCGATCCTCTTCATCGACGAAATCCACAACATCGTCGGCGCAGGGGCCGTTTCCGGCGGGTCGATGGACGCCTCCAACATCCTCAAGCCGGCCCTCGTCTCGGGGAAACTTCGCTGCATCGGCTCGACCACCTACGATGAATACCGGAAATATTTCGAGAAGGACGGCGCCCTCTCCCGACGCTTTCAGAAGGTCGAGGTGCCGGAGCCCACCGTCGAGGAGACGGTCCTGATCCTGGAGGGACTCCGCGAGCGGTATGAAACCTACCACCAGGTCGCCTATTCCGAAGAGGGGCTCCGCGCGGCCGCAGAGCTGTCCCATCGCTACATCACCGACCGCCGCCTCCCGGACAAGGCGATCGACGTGATCGACGAGGCGGGCGCCTTCTCTTCCATGAATCGCGGTGAGACCGATGCGGCCGCGGATGCGGCGGCAATCGGGGCGCAGGAGATCGAGCGCGTCGTCGCGCGGATCGCCCGAATCCCGGAGAAGAGCGTCTCCTCCACGGAGGTCGAGAAGCTCCGGGATCTGAGGACCGAACTGCAGGCCCGGATCTTCGGCCAGGCCGAGGCGGTGGATCGGGTGGTGGAGGCGGTCAAGCGGTCGCGCGCAGGCTTCCGCGAGCCGGACAAGCCGGTCGCCTCCCTGCTCTTCGTGGGACCGACCGGCGTCGGCAAGACCGAGCTGGCCCGCCAGCTCGCCGCGACGCTCGGGGTGCCGCTCTTGCGCTATGACATGAGCGAATACCAGGAGAGGCACGCCGTGGCGAAGTTCGTCGGTGCGCCTCCCGGCTACGTGGGCTACGAAGAGGGCGGTCTCCTCACGGAGGCCATTCGGAAGAACCCGCACGCCGTCCTGCTCTTAGACGAGATCGAGAAGGCGCACGCGGACATATTCAACGCGCTTCTTCAGGTGATGGACTACGCAACGCTGACCGACAACAACGGCAAGAAGGCGGACTTCCGCAACGTGATCCTGCTGATGACTTCGAACGCCGGCGCCCGGGAGATCGGCCGGCAGACGATCGGTTTCGAGGGGCAGCCGATCCAGCGGGACGCCGTTTTCAAGGCCCTGGAGCGAACCTTCTCCCCGGAGTTTCGGAACCGCCTGGACGGCGTCGTAAACTTCCTCGGCCTGACCGAAGAGGTCGTCCGGAAGATCGTGAAGCGGAACGTCGCCGACTTCGCCGCCCAACTTCTCGCAAAGAAGGTCCTGCTCACAGTGACCGACGGCTGCTACGACTGGCTCGCCCGGAAGGGCTACTCCCCCGAATTCGGCGCGAGAGAGATCGCGCGGCTCGTCCAGGACAAGGTCAAGCGATTCTTCGTGGACGAGGTGCTCTTCGGGAGCCTTCACGGGGGCGGCGACGCCGTGGCCGACATCGAAAACAACGACGTGGTCGTCCGGGTCATCCATGCCGGTTTATCGACTTCCTGAGGACATCGCCTTCCCCTCTGTCGGGCAGACGGCAGAAAGCGGCCTTCTCGCCGTCGGCGGCGATCTCTCTCCAGAACGGCTGCTCGCCGCCTACCGGGAGGGGATCTTCCCCTGGTACGGCGACGGCGAACCGATCCTCTGGTGGTCGCCCGACCCCCGTTTCGTCCTCTTCCCCGACGAACTGCGCGTCTCAAGGAGCATGAGGCAATTCCTGAAAAAGGGATCCGTCCGGATTACATTCGACCAGGCCTTCCGGGAGGTGATCGCCGCCTGCCGGAGGCCCCGACCCGGTCAGAACGGCACCTGGATCACGACGGAAATGCGGGAGGCCTACGCCGTCCTGCACGACCTCGGCTTCGCCCATTCCGTCGAGGTCTGGCAGCAGAAGGAACTCGTCGGCGGCCTCTATGGCGTTTCCCTCGGCAGCGCCTTCTTCGGCGAATCGATGTTCTCCGCGATCCCCAACGCCTCCAAGGCGGCCCTCATCACCCTGGTCCCGCATCTGAAAAAGCGGGGATTCGACCTCATCGACTGCCAGGTCGAAACCGCCCACCTAAGCGGCCTTGGCGCCCGCCCGATCCCCCGCCGCGATTTCTGCGCCCGTCTGAAAGAATCGCTCCACCACGAGACCCTCCGCGGAAACTGGGGAGAGCGGTTTGCGGCGCCGCCGGTCAAAACTGAAGTTTGAAAGCGCCCGATTGCATGGGTCGTGATGTGGCAACGACCGGATTGACCAAGCCGACAGGATTCTCCCCCGGATAAATCCTTGACGAATCGGGGATATTTTGTTTATAGTCCTCAACGCTTATAGAAATTGATCCTGACAAACATCATCCGATCCGGCTGCACACTTTTTTGGAAGACTTTTCGAGAAAGGAAGCAATGGAACGATCACCCCATAGACCCCGCGTCTCTCCGAAAAGACCGCGGGGTTTTGTGTTTTCTGCAGCGGTGAGCGGCCCATGATCAAACCTGGAACCCTCATCAAAGGCCCCCAGTGGCCCGTACCGGTGGAAGTGAAGCTCATCGAGGAGATGGGTGATTTCGTCCGCATCGTGGGGGTCACCCGGCCGGGGGACCAAAGTCCCGGGGAGCACATCGACCAGATCATCCCCCGGGAGGAATGGGCTCACGTCACCGCAGCCGAG
>Ga0210051_1002857_pt1 | contig 17332 bp, 16 predicted proteins | sample CryGey092014_all_FD_185464 | JGI IMG/M metagenome (GOLD analysis project Ga0210051, IMG submission 185464) | Groundwater microbial communities from aquifer - Crystal Geyser CG23_combo_of_CG06-09_8/20/14_all (SPAdes) (version 2) | ecosystem: Environmental > Aquatic > Deep subsurface > Groundwater... | reverse complement strand
CTGCCTCTTTCAATCGCGCGGTATATTGTCGGCCTTGATACACTGTATTGCCTTTGTAGGTCGCATATCCTTACTCCTTTGTTAAAATATTTATCAAAGATTTCCCGACGTTGAACGGGTGTCAGGCGAGCCCCGTTAGAAAGCTCGCATTCGCCTTCATTTAGAAATAAATGATTGTTTAGAGGCCTTAGAAGCAACTTTCTAACGGGGCGGGCCCGTTTATGGATAGTCATAATGTTTACACTCTATCCCAAAAGAAACGAAAGTGTAAACAACGCTAGAGAATCTTACAAATAAGAATATAAAATAAGGGGAATGTTGGGGTATACTAAAACATGGAATTTATCACCAAAAGCGCTAAGGAGACACAGCGGGTCGCGGCCAGATTAACAAAAGATTTAATAAAGTTAAGGGGCGAGGTTCCGGGTGTTTTTGTGTTGGCGCTGGAGGGAGAATTGGGCGCCGGAAAAACAACTTTTACGCAAGGACTGGCCAGGGCTTTAAAAATCAAAGAGTCGATTTTAAGCCCAACCTTTGTGATAATGAAACGTTTTCCGGTGAAAGATAAAAGATTGGCCGATTTTTATCACTTGGATTGTTATCGCGTCAGCGACTTTCGTGAAATTATGGCGTTAGGCTTTGGGCAAATTATAGCCGAACCCCAGGGCTTGGTGGTGATTGAATGGGCGGAAAAGATTAAGGATATTTTGCCGCCCGATACTATTTGGTTGAAGTTTGAACATAAGGGAGGAGATAAGCGAAAAATCAAAATGTAAAATTGACGCGTAGCGTCATCCCGACCCCGCCTTGGCGGGGGAGAGATCTCTCAACTTGTTTGAGAAAACTTCTAGCATTCGCCAGAGATCCTTCGTCGCTACGCTCCTCAGGACGACAACTTCTTTGTCATTTTACATTGTTCCGACTTTGTCGAGAATGCTCGATAAAGTCGGCATCATTTTTCATTTTGATTTTTACATTTTAAATTAGTTCAATGGTTGCTGAAAATAAAAAATTGAAAACATTGGTTTTAATAGACGGCCATGCCTTAGTGCATCGGGCGTATCACGCGCTGCCACCGTTGAGCACCGGCCAGGGCGAGCTGGTTAACGCGGTGTATGGTTTTGCGTCAATTTTATTGAAAGTGTTAAAGGATTTGCAGCCCGATTATATTGCCGCGACTTTTGATTTGGCCGGTCCAACCTTTCGTCACAAAGAGTTTGAGGAGTATAAGGCCACGCGCGTTAAAGCCCCCGATGAACTCTACGCGCAAATCGGCCGGGTCAAAGACGTGCTGGCGGCTTTTAATATTCCGGTCTGGGAAAAAGAGGGCTACGAGGCCGACGATGTTATCGGCACGATTGCTAAACAAGTTAACAGAAAACAGATAACAGAAAACAACGGGAAAATAAAAACCATTATCGTAACTGGGGATTTAGACACACTGCAGTTGGTCGATAACAATATCAGTATCTTTACCTTGAAAAAAGGCGTTAAGGAGACGATTCTGTATGACGAGGCGGCAGTGCGGGCGCGTTTTGAGGGCTTGGGGCCGGAGCAAATGGTTGACTACAAGGGGTTAAAGGGCGACCCATCCGATAATATCCCGGGTGTGCCGGGCATTGGCGAAAAAACGGCCATTGAGCTTTTAAAACAATACGGCAGCTTAGATAATTTGTATAAGGAATTAGCCAAAGAAAAAAGTAGTTTTAAGAACGAGAAATTAAAAACTAAACTGCTAGAGAATAAAGAGCAGGCATTTTTTAGTAAGTATCTGGCCACTATTAAACAGGACGCGCCGATCAAGTTTAAATTAAAAGACGCGGTGACACATGATTATGATAAAGACAAGGTAATTAAAATTTTTAAGGACTTGGGTTTTTATTCGTTAATTACTCGCCTGCCCGATTCGGGAAAAAGTCAGGCGGTTGAAAAAGAAAAACCAGAAGTAAAGGAACTTAATGACAAAAAAGATGTCTATGAAAAAATTGAGCAAGCGAGAACGCAAGGAATTTTACCGGATAAACTTTATCAGCTGGAGAAGGAACTCGTGCCGGTAATTGACGCGATGGAAAAAACCGGCATTAAAATTGACGCGGCTTATTTGAAAAAATTAGGCCAGCGGGTCAACAAAAGCTTGGCGGAATTGGAAACCAAAATATACAAGGCCGCTGGCATCAGGTTTAATGTTAATTCCCCCCAGCAGCTGTCAGAGATTCTTTTCAGTAAATTAAATATCGCCACTAAAGGGCTCAAAAAAACGCCGGGCAAAGTAATTTCTACGGCTGCGGGCGAGCTGCAAAAACTCAAAGGCCAGCACCCGATTATTGATTTAATAATCGTCAACCGCGAACTGACAAAGCTCAAAACTACCTATATTGAGGCCTTGCCAAAATTAGTGGCCGCCGACGGCCGGCTGCATACCAGTTTTGATGCGCTGGGCACCAGCACCGGCCGCTTATCTTCCAAAAATCCTAATTTGCAAAATATTCCTATCCGGACGGAATTGGGAAATGAAATTCGCAAGGCCTTTGTGGCGGATAAAGGCTGTAAGTTATTGGCGGCCGATTATTCGCAAATTGAGTTGCGCGTGGTAGCTCATATCGCCAAAGATAAAGAGATGACGCAGGCCTTTAAAGAAAATAAAGATATTCATACTATTACCGCGGCCGAGGTGCTGGAGGTGGTTCCCGATAAAGTTACCAAAGAGATGCGGCGCATGGCTAAAGTATTGAATTTTGGCGTGCTCTATGGCATGGGGGCGCACGGCTTTGCCGAGGCCGCCGGCATTGATAACAGCCGGGCCAAGGACTTTATCAAAAAATATTTTGAGGAGTTTTCCGGTATAGCTCGTTATGTTGAACAAACCAAAAAATCAGCGGAACGGCAGGGCTTCGTGCAAACTATGTTTGGCCGCCGGCGTTTCATTCCCGAAATTAATTCTTCGGCTTGGAATTTGCGCCAGTCGGCGGAGCGCATGGCGGTTAACATGCCCATTCAAGGCACGGCCGCCGATATTATGAAGCTAGCCATGGTTGGCGTGGCTAAAAACCAGTGGCTGGCAGCTAATAGTAAAATGTTATTGCAGGTCCACGATGAGTTGGTTTTTGAGGTAGCTAATGATAAAGTCAAAGAAGCGGCTAAAGAAATAAAAACTATTATGGAAAATGTTTATCAACTGGCTGTTCCTTTAAAGATGGAGCTAGAGGTGGGGGATAATTGGGGAGAGCTTAAACAATTAATAATTAACGATTAACACTTAGATGAAGAAATATTTGCCGGTAACTTTATTTATAATTTTAATTATTTTGGGCGGCTATTTTATTTTTAGTGGTAAAGGAAAAGTAGTTGATATTTCCGGCAGCGGTTCAAGCGCTTCACCTAGCGCCTCGCCTAAATTATCCAATAGCCCTATCAGCGGCTTGGAGTGTGCCAATGCCAATCGCCGGCCAATTGCCGCGATGTTGAGCGGCGACGCCATAACACGGCCACTATCGGGCTTGAACGAGGCGGATTTAGTTTTTGATATGCCGGTTATCACTGACAGCATTACGCGGATGATGGCAGTTTATGTTTGTAATTCGCCTAAAGAAATCGGTTCAATTCGCTCAACGCGCGACGATTTTATTCCCTTGGCGCGGGGTCTGGATGCAATTTTGGCTCACTGGGGCGGTTCGCACTTCGCCTTGGCTTTGTTGGATAAGGGCATTATGGATAATATTGACGCGCTTAAAAATCCGGCCAATTCTTTTTTTCGCAAGTCAGGCATTGCCGCGCCGCACAACGGCTTTACTTCTTATAGCCGTCTGACAGAAGCGGCGCAGAAATTGGACTATCGTTTAACCGGTGAAGTTAACGGCTATCTGCATTTAGAGGGTCTGCATTTAGAGGGAGAGATAAGCCCTGTCGCCACTAGTACCAAGACCCTGGATTTGGGTTTTCCGGGCGACTATCATATCAAATATACTTATAGTCCTCAGGATAATACTTATTGGCGGTGGCGCGGCGGGACCAAAGAAATTGATAAAAATAACGGCCAGCAGGTGGGGGTTAAAAACGTGGTGGCGATGATTGCGCCTTCGCGGCAAATTGAGGGGCAGTACAACACCGTTCAAGTTGAGGGCGAGGGGCCGGCTAAAATTTACCGCAACGGCGAGGAAATTTCCGGCACTTGGAAAAAAGATGCTAAAAACCAAACTAGCAAGCTATATTTCTACGACGCCGCGGGGCAAGAAATTAAATTCGTCACCGGGTCGATCTGGGTGGAAGTAGTTCAGCCCAATCAGAGTATTAGCTGGCAGTAAATATTATTTCACCATGGTCTATTTTTTCTATGGCGCGGATGCTTTACGGCTGCGCCAAAAAGTTAATCAAGTTATTGCAGGTTATCGCTCTAAGCACCAAAGTGGTCTGAATTTTGGTCAATTTGATTTGGCTCAAGAGGACTCGCTGGCCGGACTTAAAAACTTTTTGGATTCTTATTCCATGTTTGTTGAAAAAAAACTGGCGGTGGTTAAAAACTTATTTGAAGCGGGTGAAAACCTGCAGGAGGAGCTGGCCTTTTATTTGAAAAACAGCGATATTTTAAAAACTCAGGAAAGTTTTTTGGTAATTGAACAAGAGCTGGAGTTAAGTGAGGATAAGCGAGCCAAGGAAAAATACGTATTGCGGGAGGCCAAGAATATTTTTAAGCAGTTAATCGCCAAACCGATTCAGACCGAGGAGTTTGATATTTTAACCGGCGCTGGTTTGGAAAATTGGGTAAAAAAAGAAGTGCGCGCTGGCGGTGGTCAAATAGACAGCGCGGCCGTTAAAAAATTAACTTTGGCCGTAGGGTCGGATTTGTGGCGAATGCAAAATGAGCTGGCAAAGCTCATAAGTTTTAAGGGCGAGAAAACAATAACCGAGGCGGATGTTGATGAATTGGTTCGCGCTAAAATTGACAGCGATATTTTTCAGACCATTGACGCTCTGGCCTCGCGCAATAAAACGGCGGCCTTCAAGCTCTTGCATCAGCACTTAGCCCAGGGCGAATCGGAGATTTATTTGCTCTCTATGCTGGCTTATCAGTTTCGCAATTTATTGCTGGTTAAAAGCCAGCTGGAGCAGGGAACGCAATTTCAGAACTTGGGGAAAAAATTGGGTCTACACCCGTTTGTTTTGCGCAAAAGCTTCGAGCAATCAAAGGGCTTTACTTTGGCTGCGCTTAAGAAAATCTATGAGCGGCTGGCGGAAATTGACTTGGGTATAAAAAGCGGCCAAATGGAAACGCGTGCCGCGCTGGACTTGGTGGTCGGGGAGATAACAGGTTAATTCTCGTATAGGCGTATTCGCGCGAATTAGACCATACAATAAAACAAAAAACCGCCCTGAGCGTAGTCGAAGGGGCGGATTTTTGTTTTTGGCCTATTTATTCAACGATTTCATTAGGCGGGATTTTTTACGATTAGCCGTGTTTTTTTTGATAACGCCGCGTTTAACCGCCTTGTCTATCGCTTGATAGGCGGCGGCTACTAATTTTTTGGCCTCGTCTTTTTTGCCGGCCTGAGCCAACTTTTTTATCTTTTTGACCGAGTTTTTTATTGCCTCCTTGCGGGCTGAATTCAAAATATTCCGCTTGGCGGATTGTCGGATGGCCTTTTTGGCTGAGGGTTTATTTGGCATAAGAAATAGTTTCTAATTTAGATGTCTTAATGAATATAGCAGAAAAGTTATTTTTTGGCAAACAGGAAGTGAAAATTCGGCAACTTCGTTAATTCGCCGCGATAGCGGCAGCCGAATTTCTACTTCCTGGCAACCTTTTTTCCGCTTTGACTCGGCCGAATTGAGACGAGCAATTTGTTGATTTCTTCTTTGAGCCGGATGGCTTCATTAAACTGCAAGTTTCGGTTGGCTAAATCCATTTTAAATTGTAGCTCTTGCAGATACTCTTTTAAGTATTCTTTGCTTGGGGTGGACCCGCCTTTGATGGGCTGGTTGGTCTCGGCAACGCCAAAACTTGCCCGAATGGCTTTGATAATTTGTTTGGGGGCAACGCCGCGCTTTTTGTTGTAATCGGCTTGGATTTTGCGCCGGCGATTAGTTTCTTCAATCGCGTGCTTCATGGACTGAGTAATTCTATCGGCATACATTATGGCTTGACCTGACAAATGCCGCGAAGCGCGGCCAATGGTTTGGATGAGTGTGGTGGCATTGCGCAAGAAACCTTCTTTGTCCGCGTCCAAAATTGCGACCAGCGAGACCTCGGGTAAGTCCAGCCCTTCACGCAGTAAATTTATTCCCACTACTACGTCATATTCCCCCTCACGCAGTTTTTTTAAGATTTCCGGCCGTTCCAGGGTTTTAATTTCCGAGTGGAAATAGTGAGTTTTTATGCCTTCCTCCGTTAAATAATCAGCCAGGTCTTCAGCCATGCGTTTGGTGAGAGTGGTGACGAGCACTCGTTGTTTTTTGACGACCCGTTTTTTAATTTCTTTGATTAAGTCAGGAATTTGGTTTTGGCTCGACCGCACTGAAATTTGCGGATCAAGAAGGCCGGTTGGGCGGATAAGTTGTTCAACAATATGCGGCGTTTTGCCAAGCTCGTATTTACCCGGCGTGGCTGAAGTATAAATTGTTTGGCCGACTTTTTTGGCAAATTCAGCAAACCTAAGCGGTCGGTTGTCCAAGGCAGAAGGCAGGCGGAAGCCAAAATCAATTAAAGTTTGTTTGCGCGCTTTATCGCCCTCATACATCGCTCCAATCTGCGGCATAGTCATATGGGATTCGTCAATGATGGTTAAAAAATCATTAGCGCCGTTTCTCGCGTGGGCAAAATAGTCCAACAGGGAAGAGGGCGGTTCACCCGGCTGGCGGAATTCCAGGTGCCGCGAATAGTTTTCAATGCCGTGGCAGTAGCCAACTTCTCTCATCATTTCCAAGTCGTAATTGGTGCGGCGGCGCAAGCGTTCGGCATCCAATAATTTACCCTGCTTTTTGAGTTTTTTAAGTTGGGTTTCCAGCTCCGCGCGGATATTCGCTATCGCCAGTTTCAGCTTATCTTGCGGCGCCACCCAAAACTTAGCCGGATAAAGCCGTTCGGTCTTAACCTCGGTCTCGCGTTTATCAAACAGGTCGCGCGTCAGAGTTGTCTGGCGAACAATGATAGCCGCGATAGCGCTGCCTTTGAGTTCCACTCGGATAACTTTTTCGCCGGTGGCCGGCCAAATTTCCACGTTTTCGCCCCGCACGCGGAAAGAGCCGCGGCCAAAATTAATATCTTTCCGGTCGTATTGCAATGTTGCCAGTTGTCGCAGCAGGGCTTGCCGGGAAATAATTTGTCCGACTTTCAGTTCAATACTCAAGTCCAAATAGTCGCCGGGCAAACCGATATTATAAATACAGGAAACCGAAGCCACAATAATAGTATCGGGCCGGTCCAGCAGGTTTTGAACGGAAGCGTGGCGCAGGCGGTCAATCTCCTGGTTGATTTTGGCGTCTTTTTCAATATAGGTGTCGGTCTGGGGAATATAGGCCTCGGGTTGATAATAGTCATAATATGACACAAAATAGTTAACGGAATTTTGCGGAAAAAATTCTTTGAATTCTTGGTATAGCTGGGCGGCCAAGGTCTTATTGTGTGAAATTATGAGCGTGGGTCGTTGCACTCTAGCAATCACATTGGCCGTGGTGAAGGTTTTACCGCTTCCCGTCACGCCCAAAAGCACCTGGTGCCGGGCGCCGTCTTGCCAATTTTTGACGAGCTTATTAATAGCTGTTGGTTGGTCGCCGGTTGGCTTAAATGGAGCGGCGAGTTTGAATTGAGGCATATAGTTGAAGGTGGCGGGGAAATAGTATAGAATTATCTTACGGATTTACAGATACTTACAGATTTACGGATTAATTATCTGTATATCAGTAATAATCTGTAATTCTGTAAGTTTTTATGATCTCATCATTAGAAGGCAAAATTACCCTTAAAGCCGAAAAATATATAATTTTAGAGGTCAATGGTCTTGGCTATAAGGTTTGGTGTGCTGAAAAAACTCTCTCAAAAATATCACAAAAAGATGGGGCGGTAAAGCTGTTTACGTACCTGGCGGTTAAGGAAAATAGCTGGGATTTGTTCGGATTTTTGACGTTTGAGGAGCTGGAACTTTTTGAGTTGCTAATTTCTATCTCTGGTATCGGGCCCAAGACCGCCGCCAATATTTTGTCGGTGGCCACGACAGAGGATTTGCAAGAGGCGATAGTGTTGGGCGACGAGACCATATTAAGCCGCGTTTCTGGTATTGGCAAAAAAGTGGCGCAAAAAATCGTGATTGAGTTGAAAAGTAAAGTTAAAAAATTGGCCAAAGGCACGGGTGATAAATTCCGCGTGGCCGACGATATTGAAATTATTGATGCGCTGGTGGCTATGGGCTATAAGGTCTATGAAGCGCGCGACGCGCTAAAACAGGTGCCGGAAGATGTCAAAGGAGTAGAGAATCGCGTACGGGGGGCGCTTAAAAGATTAGGTAAAAAATGAATAAAGAAAGCTGGAATAAATTTATTTTAGAAAATAACGGCTCGTTTTTGCAATCCTACGAATGGGGTGAGTTTCAAGAGCGCGCGTGTAGGCGCGTTTTTCGCTTTAAATGTTGTGGCCCGCCTTCATCCGCTGGTGCGGATTTCGGCGAGGCGATGCAGGCGCAATTTATTGAGATGCCGCTGCCGCTGGGCAAAAAATATTGGCACGCTCAGCGCGGACCGGTGATGAGCCGAATAACCAAAGGGCAGGATTTTAAAGAAAAAATCAAAAACCTGATAGGGGAAATCAAAGAGAAAAAATGTCCGGGCCGGATTTTTTTTCGGCTGGGACTGGAATGGGAAAGCGGGCAGGGGATAGAAAAAGTTTTATTAAAACTGGGTTTTAAGCAGTTGCCTTATGATATTGAGCCATCGCAGACCTTAATTTTGGATATAACAAAAAGCGAGGAAGAATTGCTGGCGCAAATGCATGAAAAATGGCGCTACAATATTCGTTTGGCCGAGCGCAAAGGCGTGAAAGTAAAATTCGTGATATCTGATATCACGAATTTTGAATACTATTTTAATGAGTTTTATCGGCTGGTGGACAAAGGCACTTCGGAGCGCAAGAATATCAAACATCATCCTAAGGATTATTACAAAAAACAGCTGGAAATAAATAGCGAGGATATAAAGTTTGAGCTGTTTGTGGCTGAATACGAATGTAAAATTATTGCGGCGAATATCGTTGTGCTATTTGGCAATCGCGCCACGTATTTGCATGGCGCCACCAGCAGTGAGCACCGCGAAGTTATGGCGCCGCACCTATTGCAGTGGGAACAGATAAAAGAAGCAAAAAAGCGCGGTTGCAGCGAATATGATTTCTGGGGTATTGTGAATGAGCACACCAAAGATAAGCGCGGCCAGTCCTGGGAGGGCTTTACCCGTTTTAAAAAGGGCTTTGGCGGGCGGGAAGTTAACTATATCGGCTATTGGGATTATCCATTAAATAAGCTGTGGTATTTTTTGTATCGGTTGGTGCAAATGGCTAGGAGATGAAAAAAATGCTTAAAAAATTAATTCCTGATTTTATTCTTTGCTGGTATCATTGGATGCTGGCTTTTTGGGCGGCGGTGACTTATGGTTGGCCGTCAAAAAAAATAAAGGTGATTGGTGTGACGGGGACAAAAGGGAAGTCAACAATAGTAGTTTTGGCAGGGCAGATTTTAGAAGAGAATGGTAGAAAAGTTGGCTGGATTTCATCGCTGACAATAAATGACGGGAAAAAGGAAGTAATGAATCCTTATCATATGACAATGCCCGGCCGGTTTTTTATACAGCGGACATTGCGGCAGATAGTGAAAAATGGCTGTGAGTATGCATTGGTGGAAGTAACCAGCGAGGGAATAAAACAGCACCGGCATCGGTTTATTAATTGGGCGGGCGCGGTATTTACCAATTTGGCGCCGGAGCACTTGGAGGCGCACGGCGGATTTGAGAATTATCGTCAAGAGAAAGAAAAATTATTTGCGGCGGCAGCCAGAAACAAAAATAGCTTCGGGGTCTATAATTTAGATGATGAGAATGCGGAGCATTTTTTAGCATTTCCGGTGAAGAAAAAAATTGGGTATTTTTTAAATCCTCCCCAACCCTCCTTTAAAAAGGAGGGAGCAGTTCCCCCTCTGAAATTAAGAGGGGGCGAGGGCGTAAAGACCCGTGGGAGCCACGCCCCTTTACGGGGGGAGTTATTTGAGCTCAAAATTTCTAATATTCAATTATATGCTAATGGCAGCGAATTTGAGATTAATGGTGTGAAGTTTAAAACAAATTTACTCGGTGAGTTTAATGTGTATAATTGCGCGGCGGCGATGGCGGTGGGGCTGGCGTGCGGCGCGGACTTGGCAACGGCGGCACGGGCCTTAGGGAAAATCAAAGCCATTCCGGGGCGCTTGGAAATGATTGACGAGGAGCAGGATTTTTCAGTGATAGTAGACCTGGCGCACACACCCGACTCATTTGATAAGGTTTTTAAACTCTTTAGAGATTTGCTTGTCCGCCGAAGCTCGGCGGAGCCGAGCGAAGGCGGAGCGCATACGCGCAATAAAATTATTTCTGTCTTCGGTTCAGCCGGCGGCGGACGCGATAAGTGGAAGCGGCCGGAGCTGGGGAGAATCGCTTCGGAATATTCAGACCAGATTTTTATCACCAACGAAGACCCTTATGATGAAGACGCGCTTAAAATCGCCGACGAAATTTTAGCCGGTTGTAATAAAAATAAAACCGATATTGTTTTAGACCGCCGTCAGGCCATTGCTAAGGCCTTAGGACTAGCCCAAGCAGGGGATATGGTGCTGATTTTGGGCAAAGGGACAGAGCAGACATTAGCGGTTGGTGGTAAGAAAATGAAGTGGGATGACCGGGAAGTTACGCGGGAAGAATTAAAGAAGCTGAAGCTAGGGGCTTAGGCCTTTTGGCGCCTAATATTGACATTTTTAGTAAGTTCTTATAGAATACAGGTTGAAGAAGAAGCCCCTTTAATTTTGCCGAGAACAGCGGGGAGTTAGGTCCCACATGGCAATGGGCTCATAACCCAGCCGCATGGTAATGCAGGAATATCGTCGCGTTAGGCCTTTCGCATACATATTTTATATGTAAAAATAAGGCCATGGTGTAATCTACTGATATTATCATTGCCTCGGTTCGATTCCGAGCGCTGTTCTCAATTTTTTTTAAAAGACCCCACGCAAAATTGCTGGGGTTTTACTTTTGGGATAAATTTTTTAAAAAGAAAACCTCAAACATTTTTGTTTGAGGTTTTTTGCGTTGCCGTCTTTTTTAGACAGCCGATTTACGCCTCCTTCCAGCGGCTTCTGCTGCTTTTAGTATGCCGCCATTTTTATCAAGCTGTTTGAAGCGCTTGATTTCCCGGGGATTGATTTTATAGAGTCGACATCCCCGGATTATTGTACTTTCGTCGCAATCGCAATTAGGGCATTTTCCGGTTCTTTGCCCCGGGAACCCATACCCGCATTGCGGGCAATATTTGCCTATAAATCCCATGACTTCCTCCCTTCCTCCAAGGGCATATAATTTTCTATTGACAAGAACTACATCTATAGATTAACAAGTTTTTTGTGGTTTGTCAATAGTAGAAAATATTTATTTGAAATGGTACAATAGATTCGTTTATAGCGTATAATATATTTAATGAAAAATTATTCACAAGCGCAAGCGGGTAAGGGCAAGACGGCGTATCGCACGCCGAGCGTCTTTAGGTTTAAGAAATGTTTGAAAGTAATAAAAAATAGAGATAAGAATAAAAAAATAATTTCCCCCCTTTTTAAAGGGAGGTTAGGAGGGATTTAAATCCACCCTAACCCTCCTTTACAAAGGAGGGAATAAAAAAAATATGAGATTATATTTTTACGGCGGGGCGCAAGTGGTAACGGGCGTCAACTATTTGCTGGATACGGGCCAGTCAAAAATTTTAATTGACTGCGGTTTGCTTCAGGGTGATAAAGAGCTGGAAGCCAAAAATTATGAGCCGTTTGCTTACAGCGCCAAAGACGTTGACGCGGTAATTGTTTCGCATTCTCACTTGGACCACATTGGCCGTTTGCCCCAATTAATAGACGAAGGTTTTAAGGGGAAAATTTTTGCCACGCCGCCGGCGGTTGATTTTACGCGCCTTATTTTGCAGGACAGCGTGAAGGTGCTGGCGGAAAAAGCTCGGCACGCGGGTGTGGCGCCGCTGTTTTCTCAGAGCGAAGTGGATGAGGTGATGCGTCATTTTGTGGCCACTGATTATTATAAGCAGACGCCGGCCACCGCGGATATTAATTTTACTTTCCACGACGCCGGCCATATTTTGGGCTCGGCCATTATTGAGTTGGAAGCGGACGGTCCGCCTTCGCCTAATGGCTTCGGCGAGACAAGCCCGCTTCGTCATAGCTCCGGCGAGGCAAGTAAAAAGATAGTTTTTTCCGGCGATTTAGGCCATCCGCCAGCTCCCTTGCTGCGCCCTCCCGATTATTTAACCAGCGCCGATTATGTGCTAGTGGAATCAACGTATGGCGACCGAAACCATGAGTCGCCGGAGGATTGTAAAGAAAAAATTGAGAACGTAATTGAGGACACTATCGCGCGCAACGGGGTGTTGCTGATTGCCAGCTTTGCCATGGAGCGCACCCAACAGCTGCTGTATCACTTAAATGATCTGGTGGAGCATCGCCGCATTCCGCGCGTGCCGGTCTTTATTGACAGCCCCTTGGCCATTCACCTGACCGAGGTTTATGAAAAATATCCGCAGTATTATAACAAGCAGGCGGTGGCTGAAATTGATTCGGGCGACGATATTTTTAATTTTCCGGGTTTGCAATTTACGTCTTCCTCCGCCGAGTCAAAAAAAATCAACGAGGTGCCGCCGCCCAAAATAATTATTGCGGGCTCGGGTATGTCGCAGGGCGGCCGCATTGTGCACCACGAAGTCCGCTATTTATCAGACCCCAGTACAACTTTGCTGATGGTGGGTTATCAAGCCGCCGGTACTTTGGGTCGGCGATTGGCGGAGGGTGAAAAGCGAGTTTATATTTTAGACCAAGAAGTGGAAGTTAACGCGAAAATAGAAAAAATTTCCGGATATTCGGCTCACGCCGACCAGCAGTATTTAATGGATTGGGTTAGGAGTTTTACTAAACCCGGCTATGCCAATGGAGATGGTCGGCGTGGGCTTAAAAAAGTTTTTGTGGTGCAGGGCGAGCCAGAGCCGGCGCAGACCTTGGCCAGTTTCATTCGCGATGAGCTGGGGATTGAAGCGGTGGTGCCGGAAACCGGCCAGATGGTGGAGCTGGATTAACATATAGACGAAAAATCGCTTTTAAATTAAACTAAAACTATGAATGAGATTTCTCAAAGCTATCTAAAATACAAAATTTGCGTTTCGGGCGCGGCCCGAACCGACTGCTGCGCTGACGGCGCTATGGAAAAAACCAAGGAATTGGGTCGGGAAATCGTAAAACAGGGCGGGGTGATTGTAACGGGCGCGACCACCGGCGTGCCTTACTGGGCGGCGATTGGCGCTAAAGAAGAGGGCGGCATTTCTATTGGTTTTTCGCCGGCCGTTTCGGAGCTGGCCCACATTAAAACGTATCACTTGCCGATTGATTATTATGATATAATCGTTTACACGGGTTTTGATTATTCGGGCCGCAACTTGATTTTAACCCGGGCTTCGGACGCCGTCATAATTGTTTGCGGGCGGTTGGGCACGCTTAACGAGTTTACTATTGCTTTTGAAGACAAAAAGCCGATTGGCATTTTAACCGGCACGGGCGGCACAGCAGATGAAATTAAAGGTATTGTGGATAAAGGTCATCGCGGGCAGGGCAAGATTGTTTACGACGATGACCCGAAAAGATTGGTGGCCAAGCTGATGGAAATGATAAAAGAAGAAAAAGACGTGACAATAGAGTTTGCGCCGGCTAAGGGAGGAGGGGAATAATTGGGAGTTAAAAATGTAAAGTGAAAATTTAAAATTATTGTAAGCCCGCCTTCGCCCTTTGGGCTTCGGCGAGGCGCTCAATTTTCTAGCAAAATTAAAATTTTTAGAAAATTGGCGAAAGGAGGTGAGATAAGTGGCAGAAGAAAAATTAATCGGTAAAATTACTCATTACTTCGGCAATATTGGCGTTGGCGTGATTGAGCTCAGCGGCGCTTTGAAGGTGGGCGATAAAATCCGCATCAAAGGGGGGACGACAGATTTTGAACAAGTGGTGGATTCTATGCAAGTGGAACATCAAAACATTGACGCGGCTAAAGCCGGAGATGCCGCTGGTCTGAAAGTAGCGGATAAAGTGCGGACAGGCGACGAAGTTTATCAGGTTACAGAATAAGGGGTATTGAAACCCTATATTTTTATATATAATGGATGAGCAAAAATTGATTCCACCAGGCAACAAACTGGTTGTTTTCTCCAAGAAAAAATGGATTTGGCTCGGGGTGTTGATTGCTGTATTTAATCCGGTGTTTGCTGGTTTGATTGTGGGAGCGGTGTATTTGAGTGAGCCAGAACTGCGCCGGGCCGGTAAAGTTATTTCGGCCATTGCGATTTTGTGGGGCGCAGTTTTGTTTTATTTGGTCAAACAAAATATGTCCATTAATCCTTTTGGTCTTTAATTTAAGATGGCGTCTTGCCTGAAAAATTATTCGTTTTGGTGCGCTTTAGCCACGCTGGTGGGCATGATCGTAGGCGCGGGAACTTTTGGCATTCCTTATGCCATGGCGCAAGCCGGGTTTGGCCTAGGGCTTTTTTATTTGGTGATACTGGCGGGTGTGGTGGTGCTAGTGCATTTGTGTTACGGAGAAATAGTTTTGCGCACCAGTGGTCATCATCGTCTGGTGGGCTATGCGGAAAGATACCTTGGCCGTCGAGCCAAGGGGCTGGCCACTTTTACGGTGCTCTTTGAATATTACGGCTCGCTTCTGGCCTATACTATTTTGGGCGGCGAGTTTATGAAAATAGTTTTTGGCCAGTGGCTAGGTGGCTCGGAAACCTTGTGGGCGCTGATTTTTTTTGCCTTGGGCGTGGGCGCGGTTTTTTGCGGTTTAAAACTGGTTTCTCGAGACGAGCTGGTTATGACGGCGCTGCTAATCGCCGTTGTTGTTTTTTTGATAGCCAAAGGTTGGCCGCTGGTTAGTGCTAGTAATTTTAGCGGTTTTAATTTCAGTAATTTCTTTTTGCCCTACGGCGTGATTTTATTTGCCCTGGCCGGGTCGGCTGCCATTCCCGAGCTGCGCCAGATTCTGCGTGGGCAGGAGAAAAAATTAAAAAAGGTCATTTGGTGGGGCACGTTGATTCCCGCAGTTATCTATTTGGGGTTTGCTTGGCTGGTGGTGGGAATTAGCGGTCAGGCAACTTCCGAAGAGGCAATTTTGGGACTGGTGCCGCACCTTGGTTCTTGGGTAATTTATGTTGGCGCCATTTTTGGTTTGCTGGCTATTTGCACATCTTTTATGGCTTTGGGGATTAGCTTGAAGAACATGTTTCGTGAGGATTTTAAATTATCTGAACTAATTTCTTTTGGGCTGGTTTGCGCCGTGCCTCTGCTTGCTTATTTGGCGGGGCTTAAAAGTTTTATTTTTGTTGTTGGGTTTATCGGGGCGGTGGCCGCCGGGCTGGACGGCCTGCTGACGATTTTAATTTTTCTTCGGGCCAGAAAAAAAGGCGACCGGCAGCCCGAGTATCACTTGGTCGGAGCCAGGTTTTTGGGTCGTTTACTGATGGCGGTCTTTGCTCTGGGTTTGATTTATCAATTTATTTATTTGGCGGGTAAATGAAAATATTGTTAAAAATAGAAAAAATTCTATTTTATTTTTTGGCGGCCGGTTTTTTTTGGCAACTGCGTTTTATCTGGCAGCCGCTGGGCAGGGGATTTAATGAGTGGACTTCAATTTATCTTTACGCCACGGATTTAATTGTGGCGGCAGTTTTGTTTTTATGGCTGGTCAGAATTTGGCGGGGGAAGCTTAAATTTACTTTTAGTCGGGCGGATATTTTTTTGGGAATATTTTTGGCAGTGGCCGGTTTGTCAATTGCGGTGGCGACCGATAAGCTGCTGGCCGGTTACGGATTTATAAAATTGTTGGAGATGGCTGCTTTGTTTTTATACGTGAAAAATAATTTTTCTAAGATTTGTGACCTTCGGATCTTTTGGCATTTATTTATTGGTAGCGCGTTGATACAAAGCGGTGCGGCGATTACCCAATTTTTTATCCAAAAAAACCTGGGGCTGAAATTTTTTGCCGAAAGTCCGCTGTCGCCGGGCCTGGCCGGTGTGGCTAAAATTGTGGTTAATGGCCAAAATTTTATTCGCGCCTACGGCTTGGTGCCGCACCCCAATATCCTGGTGGCAATTTTAATTGTCGCCCTTTTCGGTTTAGCTTATCTTTGGATAAAACATTACCAAAATATAAGCTTGTGTCATAAGATAATGAACGTAGTAGTTTTGGCGGTGTTGCTTTGGGCGCTGTTTCTAACTTTTTCCCGCGCCCTGACCATTGTTGGTTTGGCATTATTGATTTTGTGGCTAGTTTATCTCTGGCGGCAAAAAGTTTTTCGTCGGCCAATCGCTGCCTTTGTCTGTTTATTGTTTATTGTTTATTGTTTATTGTTTATTGTTTATTGGCCCTATGTTTCCAGCCGTTATGACCCCAGTTCTTTAGCCGGCAGCCAGTCGGTTAATTTAAGGGTTTTATACAATGGGGCGGCTTGGAATATGATAAAACAAAGTCCGTCGTGGGGCGTGGGGCAGGGAAATTTTGTTTTGATTTTCGGACAATCCTACGATAAACTCCAGTCCTGGGTTTGGCAGCCGGTTCATAATGTTTATTTATTGATTGCGGCCGAGACAGGCATTTCGGGTTTGCTGGCTTTTTTAGCATTTTTATTCTTAACTATAAAAAGTGCGTGGCTGCAAAGAAAAAACCTGCTTGTCTCTTGTCTCTTGTCTCTTGTCTCTTTTTTATTGATTATTGGTTTGTTTGACCATTTGACGTGGGATTTGCAGCAGGGACAAATTATGTTTTGGCTGGCGCTGGGATTGTTAGCTTCTAGCCCTCGTAGTTCAATGGATAGAACGTAGGCCTCCGAAGCTTAAGATACAGGTTCGACTCCTGTCGAGGGCACCACAATCAAACTTTCAGGAATTTTGCCGATTGATTCAGCCGCGCTTCGCGCGCCAAACTGAACGCTCGGGCGGGCCCCATAGCAAAGCCTTCGGCTTGCTACGGGGCAAGCAAAAAGCAAGAATTTTTGTTTACCCCGTAGGGAAACGAAGTTTCTCCTTCGGGG
>Ga0210051_1002856_pt1 | contig 17340 bp, 15 predicted proteins | sample CryGey092014_all_FD_185464 | JGI IMG/M metagenome (GOLD analysis project Ga0210051, IMG submission 185464) | Groundwater microbial communities from aquifer - Crystal Geyser CG23_combo_of_CG06-09_8/20/14_all (SPAdes) (version 2) | ecosystem: Environmental > Aquatic > Deep subsurface > Groundwater... | reverse complement strand
GTAATATTTTTTGATACATCAACTTAAAACAATCTTTTTCTCCGGTTTCCAGATAATCCTGGCTCTCTTTTTTATAAATTCAAAAACTTTCTCCTGTTTTAACTGCTCTTTTATCTCTCCATTATTTCTTAAGTTTATTTTTGGTTAAAATTGTAGTTAATCCCTTGAGATTAAAGGCTCTGATATAATTTCTGATTGAATCTTTAATTGCCTGGACTACCTCTCTTTGGGGATTTTCTGTAATCTTTTCTTCTTTGAGATGACGGAAGAGTTCCTCTTGGGCTTCTGTTACGACTTTTTGACTGAAGGTGTAATGGCCGGCAACGATTGTAATTCTGTTTAGCATCTTTCTATCTTTGGCAATCTCCTCGGCGGTAAGAGAATCGTCCTCTTTTGTTAGCCATCGCCTCCAGCGATTACTTTCCAAGGTTGCCCTCTGGATTGTCGGTATAAAGTCAGATTGCGGTATTAGTTTAGCCAGCCTTAAATAGGTTTTTGTTTCTGCCACACCAAATTCGGGAGCAACATTGGCCGCAGTAATTCCTAAATTGGGATGAGCGGTTAAAATTTCTTCAGATAGGTAGTCGGCGTTATGTTCCTTAAAGCCTACTTTATACTTTTTGGCGATTGTGGCCAATTCCTTTGCCATTTTTGGATTAAATTGGCCAACATTCCTATCCATTTTGACCAGGGTTCCGGTTTGACCCACGATGAAATCCGGTTTTGGTAAATTGCGGCTATTTAATTCCCTCAACAAACTTTTCAGAAACTGTTCAAAGGCAGAAGGGTTAATCAATCCGCCCTTTGTCTCCTCGGTCCCTACTTCATAGCCCACTGGAGGCAAACCTTTCTCTTTTCTTTTTGTTTCCAGCCAATCTATCATCTCTATTATTCTTTTCCTTACCTCTTCTAAGGGCAAAGGTTCCTTTTGAAGAGGATTAAGCGTGAGGTCGATATGCAAGAGGTCAAATCCGGCCAGAATATCTGCAAGATAAGAATCCTTTGCTCTCTTCATCGCTTCTTTCTCGGATACCTTTTCTCTTCTTTCCTCCGTACGCTGCCAGGGGCCACCATGATCCCTACAGATATAATATAATCCAGAAAAGTTTATCTCCTTAGCAATTTTTCCAACCACTGTTACAAATTCCTTCTGGTCCCATCCTTCCACGTAACCTGCCCCCCATTCCTTCTTATCAACCTGATTCCTGCTGGCAATAAAGATTACCGGGAAATCCTCTTCTTCACCCAATTCTAATGTTGCTTTAACTACTCTCTCCGACATTGGTCCAATACCTAAGAGAGTAATCTTTAAATCCTCTTTTTCTTCCAGGACCCAGATGGTTTTTAAAAGATCTCTGATAGAAGGTTTATTCATTTGCCCTTTAGTGCTCTTAGCAACGGAGCTCCTTTTTTACCCAACGACTCTGCATATTTTTTTAACTGGGGGACTTCGATAATCCCTTTATCGGCAGCTTCTACAGCAAGTTTAATCGCATCAATCCCGGCTCTGACTCCATCCGGATGGTGAAATATGGCGGTTCCTGCCAAAAACATTTTACCCTGTAGCCCAAGAATTTTTATGTTGTAGCCGATATTATGGGCTCCCAGACCACCGGCAATGACAAGTGTCATTCCATCATTTCCGATAAGATTTTCTTGCTTTAATCTGTCGATGATTGGTTTTTTCTCCACATCGGTAGGTCTGACATAGCCTCGGAGCGCGGGCAACTGCATAAATGCTGCTCCTGAAAGCGCCGCCAGTAAATATACTACTCTGGGGTCATCTCCAGAAGAGTAACTAGGGTCTCCACAACACCTATTCATCCCTGCGGTATGGGTGTAGATGGGAACCCGATACTTCTCTCCCATTGCATATATTTCTCTGATTATTTCAAAATCACCGGAGAAATGGGGAGAAAACATCAAGCAGTTGGCTCCATGATCAACCGCAATCTTAGCATACTCAAGAATATCGGATGGATTAGCGGTAATGTGGGGAGCAAACAGGAGTCTTTTTTTACCTGCTTTAGGAGTAGATGAAAGGTCAAATCCATTCTTCTTTAGCATTTTGACGGTCAGGCTAACATATTCTGCTAGTTCTTTTTTTGTCAGATGTAGGTTTTCATCGGACTTAACGAAGAGAGCACCGGAAATAGCTGCCTGGCTCACCCTTCTGGCGAAAATCTCAGGAGGTAACCATTTTGGTTTCACAATCGTGCCGATGATGGGCTCATCTTTACCTATTTTTAGATATCTCCTGATTCTCTTGTGCGGCCAGATCTGACCGAGAAATTTATCCTTAAACTCCTCGGGAAACTTATAATCCACAACTCTTGCTGTAAAATCACAGAACCCATTGAAAGGCTCGCTTTGCGTAGCCATTCTTAACTGGGCCAGAGGAATTCTATTAGGAAGAGTATCAAAAAATCTCAAGGGAGTGGATATAGTAATCAAGGCTCTCTCTATTTTTTTCTTTCGGTTTATTCCCAGAAATTTAATTTCTTTTAGCCAAGACATATGTTTCTTGTAGGCAGAGGGTTCCTTCTCCGGTCCGGGCCAAAGTTCTGTTGTGCCGTGAATCAACATCATCCTTATCGCATCTTCCACTCCTTGAAACTCAGGTGCTTTTCTCTTTGATTTGGCGGTAAGATAGTAGGTGGTTTCTACCGCTTTTCCGCGATAGGCCCTTCCTTTATTTACAGAAAAGAGGATTCGTTTTTCAACCGCTTCCCTCTTTAAGAAAGGCTGGCCAATATAGGGATGTTGATCCATTTGCTTTTTATCCCCCCTCCAATCCTCCCCCTGTAAGAGGGGGAGGAGATAGGTGGGGGTGTAACTTAAATGTTTTAATCTCGTAAGGTTTAATAAAAAAGGAAACCTTATTTTTTCTCCCAGTCAAGTTAAATTTTCTTTTTTTATTTTCCAGCAGATTCGTTTCATATAGCTCTTTTACATCGAATCCCAAGGATAAATTCACATTTCCCCTTGCTCCAAAATATTCGTAGAGGCGAACAATCAGGCTGTCTGAGTCTTCAGATTTCTTTACTACTTCGATAATTACATTTTCAGGATCAACCTTAGCCAGGGAGAATGAAGGCGTTAACCTTCCTTGATGAGGTTTTACTCCTCTGGCGATAACGGGAAAATTGAATTGATACCCTCCCCTGACAATACCTCCTTTTCTCCAATCCCCATTATGAGTTACTAAAGAGTAACAGAATTCATGTAAGCCTTTATCGGCATCAAGTTCAGGATAGTTGGGCGACCTTAACAGGGTTATCCTCATCAGGTTGTTTCTGATGTCATAACTGTATTTGGAATCATTGAGAATGCTTACGCCAAAACCGAATTCCGAAAGGTCAGCCCATCTCTGAGCAGGAACCTCATACTTTTCCTGGTCCCAGCTGGTATTAGTATGCGTAGGTCTTTCAATGTTGCCGTAAGGAATCTCAAAGGTTGCCCTAAGAGAATTTACGTTTACCGGGAAAGAGGCCTTTAACATAACATTTCTCTCCTGCCAGTCAACCCTGGTCTTAAAATCGATCCGGGGAATGTCTTTATAAGTTCTTATCTCCTGAATGATCGTTGAGTTATGATATCTTTTTTCTACACAGATAGAAGCTCTCACCGGTCCGGTTTCCTTGATACTAATTTTGGCATTCTTTACAGTATCTCTGTGTTTTGCAAAGTCCCTATCTATATTCCATGCCGCTTCTGGGTCAGGATTTTCCCGGAAAAATTCCAATACATTCCCCCATCTCCCTTCCTCAAATACATCCCTTTTTCGAACTTTATCATATATTTTTACTTCTCCGGAGTCGTTGATGGTAATCTTATAAAAATCATTTTCCATCAATCTGGTTGATACCTTTATATTATTGCCTTTCTCCTTTCTTCCGTTTTTCTCCTTCACATCAAGAATCTTATATCCTAAGGCAGGAATGTTTTTCGCAAAAACCAATATTTTGTTTTCTTTTTTATCAATCACCTGGTAATCTAATTCCTCGCTATTTTCATCAACGATACAAGTCTTCTTATCTATTTTGTTTAATCTTATTTCTACTATATCGTCTCTATTCCAGGAAAGGGTATTAAACAATATGGTTGGGTTGCTTATGTCCGAGGTGTCGATAACCTTACCTAATTTTTCCATATTTTTCTCGATGATTCTGCTGCCGATAGCAAGTGCGTCCTGATAATACTTTACAGCATCATCATTTACCTCTTTCTCCGATGTTCCGGCCATAATGTCGTGGAATTGGTTAAGGAGGATATTCCGCCATCCCTTATCAATCTCAGTAAGCTCAGGTTTAATATTATGAGCCATTAATAAGGAGGATATTTTTTCGGCGTCAAGAAACAGGTTTTCCGTCTTCCGATTTAGGGTTTTTAGAATTGCTTTGGAGATGAATGTTCCCTGATGGGTTTCAAGATATATCTCCCCCTTCCAGACCGGAAGAGTGATGTTGTTCCTTATTTTTTTATCTATTCTTCTAAAAAATTTATCTGCTCTTTCTATCTTGCATTCAGGAAATCCAGGAAAATGTTTGTATCTTTTAGCGTATTCAAGCATCTCCCTTGTTACACCGCCTCCACCATCACCATAACCATAAGTGGAGACCATCTCATCGCAAATATTTTTTTCCGAGAAATTCTCCCAGGCGGCAAAAAGTTCCTTTGGTGTTGCGCAACCGCTATATGCGGATATTAGTCTTGGCGTATGGGCAAGAATTCTTGAACCATCAATCCCTTCCCAGAAGAACAGGTTATAAGGGAAAAGGTCTCTTGATTGCCAGTACATCTTCCAGGTAAAGAAATATTTCATACCGCAACCGGCAAGTATCTGAGGCAGATTGCCGGAGAAACCAAAGGTGTCAGGCATCCACGATATCTCTGTTCTTTTTCCAAACTCCTTCTCAAAGAATCTCTGACCATAGAGATGCTGTCGCACAATGCTTTCCCCGGATGGTATATTGCAGTCGCCTTCCACCCAGGAGCCACCAATAAGTTCCCAGGCTCCTTTTTTTACCCTTTCCTTTATTGCGAAATAAACTTGTGGATAATATTTTTTGGTATATGCGTAGAGTTGAATCTGGCTGGAGGGGAAATAAAAGGAAGGATACTCCTTCATCAGATTTATTGCGGTGCTGAAGGTTCGTGCAGATTTCCTTATTGTCTCTTTCAATTCCCAATGCCAGGCAACATCAATATGTGAATGGGCAATCAAGGATATCTTTCCCATCGGTTTATAAATCTGACTCAATCTTTGTAACCCTTCGGAAAGTATCCGCTGACCATTTCTTATCCCTCTTTCAAAATCAGGAGCCTGAAGATTAAATGCAGAGGCAGAATTTTCCAGGATTTTCCAGAGGCTCATTTTTAAAGAGGTATCCTTACTATTCTGAAATATCTCATAAGCCACATTAAGATCAAAGTAGTATTTTTCAATTTTATCGTTAACGGTGAAAAGGTATATTCCTTTCTTCAGTCCTTCCCATTCATAGCTTGTCATTTTCCCTTCAATCTTTATCTTGGGTTTGGTTTCTTCAAATGAGCCAAGCAATATTGTATTATGGAATCTGTCAATACCGGCAACCGGTTTATTATTAAGGATGAGAAGCGCTTCAACTGCACTTTCCACCGGAATATTAATATAGACCTTTTTATCAACCATATTTTGGGGAAGGGTTATCTCTGTCTGGGCGATTACCGACTCCTTGCTCATTTGATTTACTTTTTGAATCTTATGAGAGAATGGTCTGTATTTGGTGGGTTCAAGATAAAGGAGTTCTTTAGCCTCCCATTTCTTTACGAAGAATCTCTGCTCAATAATCTTCTCTTTGAGTTGAGAAAGTTTATGTCCTAATGCCTTTTCTAACATTTCATCGCTCCTCTTATTTTAATGTTTCATCCAACATCGCAAAATAGTTTTCAAGAGGAATATAAGTAGGGATGGAATTCCCAGAACCTACGGCAAATCTTCCGCAAGGAGCGCATTCTTCGATTATCTTTCGGGTATATCTTCTTACACCGTCTTCATCCTGACGGGCAAGTACATCCACATCAACTCCTCCCAAAACTCCTATTCTCTTGCCATATATTTTTTGAAACTCTATGATAGAAATTATACCATCCTCAAAGGAATGTTTTGCATCCATGCCGATATCTTCAATAAGGTCATTCATTATCTCCAGAACATTGCCACAGGAATGGAGAAAATACGGCTTGCCCGCCTGATGAGCAATGTGGGCAAACCTCTTATGCCAGGGAAGGACATACTTCCGTAAGTGGTGAGGGCTGATAAGAGTAGCGGTCTTATACCCCATATCATCTCCCGGCCAAACCGCTACAAGATGTTCAAACTGAACTAATTTATTGTAGAAATTTTCCATTATTGTTCCGATTTTTTTAGTCACAGCCTCTACCAGTTCAGGATTTTCATAGAGAGAGACACAAAGATTTCCATACCCCATAATCTGGGAAAGACGCTCATAAATCCCACCACCATGAGAGGCAATTAATCCCATACCTTCAGGAAGATGGTTGTTGATATACATTATATCTTCTAAAACTCTGTCTATATCTTCCTTTTCTGGCCAGGGGTATCTTTCAAAATCATCCCAGGTATTGATAATTCCACTTTTCATCGTTACCCACTTCCGGGTTCTCTCCTTTACCGTTGTATCGGCCACCTCCTTCCCTCCGGTGGCAAAGCCAGCATCCCTCTCTATTCTCACATAATCATATCCCAGCCGATACCAGCACTCAATATAATTGTCCAGAGACTTTGTCCGCTCATCACTCCAGTTCTCTCCAATCATTTCTATTATTCTTTTCATATGCACAGGGTCTATCAGATATTCAACCAAGGGTGGATGGTTTTTGATAGGACTCTCCCCCATAATAATCTTTATAGCATTAGTTATATCAGGGGAGGGATTTTTTAAGGGGACTTTATAGTTCATAAGAATATATTACAGGGATTTTGAAGCCCCTATTTTCTTGACTTTTTAATTATAATTTTCTTTCCCTCTTTTGTCAACCTTTGAGATAAGATGTATCTGACAAAACAGTCTTTTGAATTTTGCCCCTTTTATTTTTTTGTCTATTGCTTCCTATAAATTCTGGCAATAATATATCACTGCCATTTTTTGCCAATATTACCTTCCTATTTTTAATTCGCTCTGAACAGTATCTATATCTTCTAATTTAATATTGCAGAAATTATGTTATTATTTAAAAAAACAAAACTTATTCTTGTTGTTGCCATAATTTATTTGACTTTCTTCTTCTTTTATGATACTCTTTAAGGAAAAAGGAGAGACATGGAAAAAATAAAAGATTTTATAAGGGATAAGGTGCAGGTTCGTTATGAAGTAATCAGGCAAAGGGAGATAGAAGGGAAAAGAGTAAAGGATATCTGTAAAGAATGGAAGATATCCAAAACCTCCTTTTATCTTTGGCAAGAAAGATTCAGAAAAGGAGGGGTGGAAGAACTGAAGGATAAAAAGAGAGGGCCCAAATCTCCCTCTAAAAGAACAAAGGAGACCGAGAGCAGAATTATCAGTAAGAAGTTTGCTTTCCCGGAGAAGAATATTTTTGAGATCTCCGACGAGCTGAAAGAGGAAGGAATAGATGTTTCTCCAAGAACAGTAGCCAGAACCCTTTCTTCTCATCTCCTTAGTAAAAAAAAATTAAAAATTATGTAGGTCCGTTCAGACATTCGTTATCTAACAAGGTAGGTAATGGAAATGTCCAGGAAAGAAACAACCAGAAGTTAGATGAGTTATTGAGAGCCGGTTTCCATACTCATTGTGGCGGAGGTTTCCTTCTTCTCCCCTATTTGAAAGAGATGGCAATAGAAGAAAAAGTTCCTTTTTTAGGAGTGAAGAAAAATGGAGGAATTTCTCCTTTGAATCTTTCTCTTTCTATTGTCTTTGGAAGTATCTTTAAAATAAAAAGAATCTTTAGAATATGATGATTTTACCGATTTGGGAGTTCCTGTTTTAAGTGGTCTGCCCTCTCTCCCGGAGCAAAGTACTCTGCAAAACTTTATTTCCCAGATAGCTATGGAAAATAGCGAGACATTTATCAAAGAGATGGGCAAAGCCTCAAAAAGAATGGGTTTGATTAAGGGGAGAATAGTGAACCTGGATACTCACTATAGCGCTTATTGGGGGGACTCTGAGATCGGAAAGGATAAACATCCTACCAGAAATAAGTCCTTGCCGGGGGAAAGAACAAATCTTGACCCAGGACCAGGAAACAACAAATCCTATTTTTCTTACTGCCAAATATCCAGGTGGCAGTCCAGTGGATATTGCCAAAAAGATGCTTATATCCACAAAGGAGATCGTGAAAGAAGACGAAAATTCTTCTCCAATGGAAAAAGTTGTTTTTGATAAATGGTTCTCTGTCGGTAATCTCCTTGATTGGATAAACAGAGGACTAAAGATTTACTTTGTTACCCTTTGAAAGATGCACGAGAACAGGTTAGAAGAAGCAAAAAGTCTCTCTTTCCAAGAGTTTAAGCAGAATGCTGGGGAAAGAATCGCGCAAACGCACATCAAATTAAAGGACTATCGAGGAGAAGTAAGAATGATTGCTCTTCAGATACTCGGGGAAGATAAATATATTTGCCACATCACCAATGATGAAAAAAATATTGAAGAGTTTTTAATTGAGGAATACACTAACCGCTGGAGGATAGAAAACTGGTTTAAGGAGAACTCATTTTTAGGATTGGATAAGTTGCCAGGAATAGAGCTGAATAAAATTCTTGCTCTCTCTGGCCTTAAAACCTCTGTTGCTTATAATCTTGTAGCTGCGTTCAAAAAGAATTTAGAAGGTTATGAAAAGTGCTTCATTGAAACCATCTATCGAAAATTTCTTCAAAAAGAGAGCTTATGTTAAGGCTAAAGGAAAGGAAATTAAAGTGACCTTTTATAATCACCCTTATCAGAATATCCTGAAACCTCTCTATCAAAGCGTAAGTGCCGAAATGAGAAAGGCGGGATATTCTCCCAGATTTTCTTGGTTGAATGGTCGGCCGATAAAAATTGACTTTAAGTAAATTTGGTTATAAAATGTTCAATAAATACCCTGCTTCAAAATCCCTGTATTATGATAATAGACATTCCAGCCAAGGTAATTACTCATCGCTTCAAAAAGAATATCCGAAACCTGCGATTGGCTAACCGCGATATGGTGTTCAAATCCATTCTCACATAGAAAATGTAAGAGTTTCTGTAATTTTTCTATCCTTGCCACGCCAACTCCACCAAATGTCTCAAGCGGGTCTTCGGTGAATTCACCCTCTCCAATACAAGTAACGATGCTACCGGCAGTATCATCGGTAGAGATTCTAACAAAGGTCATCGGACCGCTCTTCGCCCTTCCGATACAGGTGCCATAGCTATTTTCCTGGCCAATTCCTCGGGCAGCAATGCTATTGTAACTCATCCGGATGTTTTTTAGCATTGTCTTGGGAAGGCTGCTGCAATGGAAAAGTACCAATTTATCAGGCTCATCTCCATAATTGTTGTTCCAGTCGAAGAGCCCCGAGGGCAAACCACTTGCAAGCTGCAAGGCATACATCGCTATTGCACCTACAACATCTACCTCGCAGGCAATAGGCAAAAGGGAATTATTCATCATACTCATCAGGCAACAGGGAAAAATACGAAGGGCCTCCTGCATTGCTGGCCAACACTGAAGGGCACAAGCATTGATGTCATTTTCTTTAACCCATCTCTCAATAACAACACCCAATTTCGCCATTTTTAAAAGAGCCGATTGAGGTATTCCGGTTGTCGAACAGTATTCGGTAATTGCTTTTAATTTAGAGGAAACCTCCTTGTCGGAATCTTTTAATTTCTCCACCGCCATAATTACTTCGGAAAGATCAATTGTTTCCACAGAGATACCGGATTCTTCAAGTAACTTTTCGCTATAACGCACCGTCTTAAATGGTGTTGTTCGGGCACCAATAGTTCCAACCCTTGCCTGACGAAGCCCCTTGACCACCTGACAGACACCTAGAAACCAGGAAAGATCTTGAATAAAATCCTTTGAGGATGGGGGGACGGTATGAAGCCTTGTGAGAGAGAAGGGAATCGCATACTGCTTGAGGTTATTACAGACCGAAAGTTTTCCACAAAAAACTATCCCGCCGATCATCTACCCCCATCTTTTTTAGTTCGTCCGGATAGGCCTGGACCAATACGGGAACATTAAGTTCCGACATTTTGATGGTATTGGCAATTGCCCTTTCATCGCCAAAATTTGGAAGGCTTACCAGAATACCATCAATCCTTTCACGGTTTTTACGGAAAAGAGCGGCGCATTTTTTTGCTTCACTCAAATTTTCAATAGCACCGTACTTAGTGTCTTCATCAGGAATCAGGATAGTTTCAATCCCTTGTTTCTTTAAAACAGCGACTATTTCCTTTCGCCCTTTTTCTGCTAAAGAACCTGGAAATACACCTCTATTCCCGATAATTACACCGAGAGTCCCTTTCGTTTTCTCCCCCTCTTTTTTAAAAATCTTGTCTGTTTTTAAGGGCAGCTGCAGGCTTATTGCCTGCGTTGCTCTTCGGTTTGCGCACCTCTATAAGGGTGCGGCTCTTCCCTCTCACTTTATGAGATTCCTCGTTTCACTCGGAATGATACTTCGTGTCAGATTGCTAAAACAATCTTTTTCTCCGGTTTCCAGATAATCCTGGCTCTCTTTTTTATAAATTCAAAAACTTTCTCCTGTTTTAACTGCTCTTTTATCTCTCCATTATTTTCCGGCTCTCTCTCTATTTTTGCTTCCCGTCTTAACCGGGTAATTTGTTTTATTCTTTCCGAGACTTCTTCTTCCGTTGCTTCTATCTTCTCCTTTTCCGCAATCTCTTTTAAAATAAACAAGGTTTTTATATCCCGATAGGCCTGCGGTTTTAATTTCTCAATTAAATCTTTAGCTATTTGTTCTTTTTCTTCGTTATTTTTCCCGGTTAATTCTAAACGGGAAAAATGCGCTGAGGCAATTTCGGAAAGTCTCCTCTGGACTAGGGTAGCCGGCACCTGTAATTGGCTGTCTTTTTCCAGTTGGCTCAATAACTGCTCCTCCTCTTCCCTCATCTCTTCCCAGACCAATTTTAATTCCAGATTTTTTCTGACCTCTTTTTTCTGTCTCTCCCGCTCGATTGAGGTTTCTTCCACCAAAAGCGATTTTTTAGTCTTTGCTAACGTTTCCTCTACTTCTTTTTCTTCTATTTTTCTTTTTTCTTTTCTAATAATGAGTCCGGTGTAAGCGCCCAGTTTAACTTCAGGCATTACTTCCAAATAGGCAGTGTATTTGAGGTTGTCTTCTTGCAAATCTATCTCTGAAACTGCCGGCTCAATGATTGAGGCAAGATTTTTCTCTTCCAGTGCTTCCTTCAGCGTCGCCGGAATTAATTTCCCGAGGACTTCCTCTCTGGCTTCTTCTCTAAAATGAGTTTTGATGATACTTAGCGGAGCTTTCCCCGGACGAAATCCGGGAATCCTTGCTGTTTTTTCCAGATGAGAGTAGAGGGCACTAAATTCCTTTTCTACCTTTTCTTTCTCAACCTCTATTTTTAGTTCTCTCCCGCAATCCTTCAACTCTTTCAATTCTATTTTCATAAGTATGTTATGGGACGCAGATAACATCAGGATAAAACAGGATTCTAATGAAGCGGATAATGAAAGTTTTTAATATTATAGTTTATTAGTCTTTATCTGCGTGTATCTGCGTTAATCTGCGTCCGATATTTTGTGAGCGGGCGATGAGAATCGAACTCACGCGATCAGCTTGGAGGGCTGACGTTCTACCATTGAACTACGCCCGCATAAATTATACATATCACCACGAAGACACGTTCGCCCAGAATATTGGCGAATCAATCCGCCCAGCAATATTGGCGGACGCCAGTAGTATTGGAGGAAAAACTTGAAAGTCCCCTCTATCCGCCCAATCTTCACTGGCGGGCAAAAAGAGGGGAAAGCACGAAAAACTACAAAATACTCTAACCACGAATTACGCGAATTTCTCTAATTAAAAACTGACACGAAGTGTCACCCTGAATGTCAATGAAGGGTCTCATGAGATTCTTCACTTCATTCAGAATGACATTATTCTTTTTACTCTTTAATAATTCGTATAATTCGAGAAATTCGTGGTTGCTATTTTCTTTCGTATCTTCTTTAACTTCGTGCTTTCGTGGTAAATGTTTTAAGTGGGTAGGGGAGGCTGCTAACGCGACGAATAAGGAGCGTTGTTAGCAGGCCCGCCGAGTCAGTGAGGCGGGCTGGGAATCCGACCTATTCTCCCTTGACTACACTTGTGGGCAGGGGAGGCTGCTAACGCGACGAATAAGGAGCGTTGTTAGCAGGCCCGCCGAGTCAGTGAGGCGGGCTGGGAATCCGACCTATTCTCCCTTGACTACACTTGTGGGCAGGGGAGGATTCGAACCTCCAAAGGCAATCGCCGGCAGATTTACAGTCTGCTCCGTTTAACCGTTTCGGTACCTACCCTTTTATTTCTCTAATTTTATCATAAAGAGCGAAAAAACAAAAACTCAATTATTTCAGATAATTCAGGGAAGGTGAAAAGATAATCTATCAAGAAAGTCTAAATCAATTTTTAGAATCTTTAATTAATGATTCGGCAATCTGGATTGCGTTTAAGGCGGCTCCTTTACGGATATTATCGCCTACAACCCATAAATCCAGGCTATTGGGGAAAAGAGGATTTTTACGGATGCGGCCGACAAAAACCTCGTCCTTACCAGAAACATCAAATGGGGTAGGATAAAGAAATTTCTCCGGTTCATCAATAACTTTGATGCCGGGAGAATTCCTTAGCATCTGTTTTGCGTCCTCCGGACTCATTTTTTCTTCAAACTCTACCGTAATTGCTTCGCTATGAGCATTAAAAACCGGAACTCTCACGCAGGTAGCCGAGATAGCTAAATCCTGTTCTCCGAGAATTTTCCTGGTCTCCCGAATAAACTTTACCTCCTCGGCATAATAGCCGGGATATTCTTTGCTGAGATTTCCAACCTGCGGGAATAGATTGAAGGCTATTTGATGCGGGTAAATTTCAGGTTTAGTATCTCTGTTTTCAAGAAAATCTTTCGCTTCTTTCTCCAATTCCTTGACCGCTGCCTTTCCGGTGCCACTGACCGCTTGATAAGTGGAGACAATAACCCTTTTAATTCTTGCTTTTTGGTGCAAAGGAAAAAGAGCCATTACTAATTGAATGGTGGAGCAATTCGGGTTAGAAATAAAACCTTGATGTTTCTGCAAGGCCTCCGGATTAACCTCTGGCACTATTAGAGGAACTCTTGCATCCATCCGAAAGTCATCCCCATTGTCAATGACTAAAGCCCCCTTCTCTACCGCTCCCCAACCAAACTGCCGGGAGGCGCCTTTGGCTCCTTCGGTTCCGGCAAAAAGGGCGATATCCATATCCTTAAATGAATCCGCAGTTGTTTTTTCTACCTTAAATTTCTCTCCGGCAATATCCTCAGTTCTTTCTCTGGTGGCCAAAATCTTTAAGGATTTAATGGGAAATTTTCTCTCCCGGAGAATTTTCACCATCTCTTTCCCCACTATCCCAATTCCCACTACCGCAACATTATAGGTTTTCATTATTGAGCATTAAATTGTTCGTTGGTATAATTTGGTTTATCACTGATAATTTTCCATTTTTTCTTTTGCCACTTCTTCTATTTTAACTAATATTTCATCGCGCCACCTCTTACCTACGTTGTCAAAAATATTCAATAAATCCTTTAATGTGTTCTCCCCACCTAAGAAATTCCAATAATCTTCTCCAACCAAAAAATCAACCCCCATTTGCATCAAATTTTGTTCGGTGAATCTTTCATATGGCTTTGGAAAATATGGATTATAAGGGAATGCTAATATTGCTCGAACAGGTTTCCTTCGCCTTGCAACCCATTCCAAAAGCTTTGTTTTTGTCTTTGTAAAAACATCTATATTTGGTTTAACGGTCTTTATCTCAAAGAAATGCTCCATTCCATCTCTTAACATATAGAAGTCAGCAATTTTTCCTTCTTTTTGTTGCTTTCCGTCTTTTGAAGAAGCATCAAGCACAAGTTTTGTCTCTTTTTGATAATCTGGTTGCCTTTCTTTATTGCGTAATTCCAGAATTATATTATCAATTACTGATTTTTGTTCTTTTGATAGTGCTCCGCCTAAATCATATTTTCGAAAACACTCTTCACATCTATTTTCCGCTATTATTTGAGATACCTCTTCATAAACAGACATACCTAAACTTGTAGAAATAGAATGCATAAAGGAATAAGATGCTACTTTTCGGCTATCTTGGATTAACCTCACTAAAAAAGGCATAGATGACGTTTCCCGGGCATATCTTCTTAATTTCTTCTCAATCATTGAAGTTAGAAGTTGCTCAATCTTTTCCGCCTCTTTTTTCTCTATACTCATATTTATCTCTTCTGAAAATAAAATATTGATTCAAAATATTTGTTAGAATCCCTCTCAGTTCTCATAAGCACCGGCCTGTTAAATACATCTATCAATTTGAATCCGCTTGCTTCTCCAATTTTAGAATAAAGTTTAAACTTGTCATTTGCCACAATGAATATTTTTGCCTCATTTATTAAGTACCCTGAGATATTTTTGAAGACATCAGTAATTCCTTGCTGATATTCCTCCTTTGCATACTCATTTTGCCCTTTTTTAGCTGGGCCTATTTCCAATTCATCCTGTCTCGGGAAACCAAATAATTCATAAGCATACCTATGTTGTTCATGGTAATCTATCACTCCTACATAAGGAGGAGAAGTGAAAATTCCATCAATTCTTAAGTTATCAGGGAGTTTTATAGTTCTTGCATCTCCTTGATAAATTTTAATAAATGCATCTGTTCTGATTTTATCAAATTGTTTTATCTTTGTGATTGTATTCCAACTATAGCAGTTAATAAATTTTAGAGCTTCATCAACAGGCGTGCAATACCTCTTATGTTTTATGCACCAATAAGTCTTCCTTACCGGGTTTTTAGGACGAGCGAGGTCATAATGCGGAGTAAGTCTTGCTGAACGAGTTGCTCTGCTAAGGATAATTTTTAGAAGCGCTTGATTTTTATATTCCTTAATGATACTTCTATAAAACAGAATTTCCTGTAATGCTCTATCCGAAAACCAATTTTTTAAATATTCACTGTTAATTTCAAATCTTCTTGTACGTTCACTACTAAAGGCCTTTAATCGGAATAAAGCATCTTTTACCTCTCTTTCCATCAGGGGAATATTGTATTTTTGAGTCTTTACTTTCTGAATGAGGACGTTGAAGGGTGATAATTCAACGCCAATACTGTTTATTCCCAATACATTTGCTTCAATTAATGCAGTTCCTGAACCAGAAAACGGGTCAAGAATAGTATCTCCTTTCTTAAAAAATTTCTTTAAAAAAACTTCCACTAATTGCGGGATGAATTTTCCCAGATATGGGTGCAACCTATGAACATGCTTGGTCCTCTCATATTCTCTGATATGAATGAAGGTTAAATCATCACCCAAAATTCTAACATTTTTTTGAGTATCAGTTCTTCTTTCAATTAATTCTGTATCTATGTTGAACCTTTTTGCCGCTGCTATATTTGCCTGTAACATTTTTAATTATAAAATTCCTCTGGCTTTTTCGACTAAATTCTCTGGCACCAAAACTTTAATTTCACCCAGACCATCCATGCTAATTCCGTATATTCTGCCGATGGCTTCCTTCTTCAAAAATACCGGTATCCCTTCCGATTCCAATTTCCCTTTAATTATCTCTGCCTCCATCGGATTTTTGGGAATCACAAGAATAATCCATTCTCCTGTTTTAGAAGATTTATTACAAGCCATTAATAAGATAAATTATGAAACCACGAGAGGCAATTTGGCTAAAGCTTTCATTCCTAGCCTTCAGAATATGCTTCTTATGGTTCAAGGATCACTCGCTGACGACACTACGCCTTCTAATCGTAGTTCTATGTTTCTCTTTGGGTGAGGAAACCTATCATTCCAACCTGGAACAAGCCCTATCTCACCCCAATCCTCTAAATATACTCTTTTGCCCCCGTCTAAAAACCGATAATAATGATTACCTTCATCGTCAGCCTCGTGATAAACCACTACACAATCATTATTTTTCAACCTTTTCATATTTTTACCTCATTAAATAAAACATTGTTATTACCAACCTTATACTGAAAGAACTTAATTCCTCTATCACTAAAATCGCTTAATTTTGCCTTTTTGATTGTTTCTTTACTAAATTCGTAGGCAATTAGTATTGGTTGAACTGCCTCTATTTCACTATTTGCTAACCTCCCAGCAACCCATTTTGAATAATTTATTACCTGCGAAACATCTTTTGGCTTTGCTTCGTCTCTTTTTAATTCAACAACGCTAAACTGGTATCTTAGAGGGAATCCTGTGTATTTCATATTCTTATGATAACAAAGGATATCAATATTCTTTCTTGTAACATGATAGGGAACATTGTTGGCAAACCATTCCATGTCTTCTCTGGGACCAAAAATACCCCTTAAATCCTTTCGGTTGGGGTTATCAATATTTGCAATTAACCACGCCCTCAATATATCTTCTAAATAGACTTTGCCGTCTCTATCCAACGGTAAGGTAATTTTGGTCATGTTCTTTGAAGGGTAGGGCTTAATCCAATGAGGTTTATTTATAGCATTTCCATTTATCTTTACAAGTAATTCAATAAGCGTTTCTGCAGCTTCAGGATTAATAGTATTGATACCTCTTGCTCCTTGGATTTTTCTGTAAAACCACCCCCAAAATTTTGATTCATATACTTTTGTCGAAAATAGATAATCTTCTGGGACAGGCCGAGGAAAATAATTCAAGCAATCAATTTTTACCCTTATGGGCCAGGTTTCATTAACACAGCTAATTGATGTTGGGTCAAAAAATGGTTCACTTATAATTTTATATATCCCGTGAAAACCTACCTGACGTTCGTAAAGAAAAACAATGTCGCCAATTCGTGTACCTAAAATGTCTCCTATCATTCCAAAGTAGTGCCCTTCACGAAACTCTGAAACCCGCGTTACTATTGCGTTTCCGAAGACCTATCTTTTTGATTTGCCCTCCTGTCCCGGAACCCTTATCCTGTCTATGTTTCTGAATGCTCATCTCTAATTTTTCTCCTTTTTACCCCTGTTTTTAAGGGGGAGGAGGGCATTTTTTTCTTTTTTCTTCCTCTACCCAAAGGGGAGAGGAATGAGGTGAGGGGGGTCTTTTCTTCCTCCCTCAACTCTTTTTG
>Ga0210051_1002855_pt1 | contig 17342 bp, 12 predicted proteins | sample CryGey092014_all_FD_185464 | JGI IMG/M metagenome (GOLD analysis project Ga0210051, IMG submission 185464) | Groundwater microbial communities from aquifer - Crystal Geyser CG23_combo_of_CG06-09_8/20/14_all (SPAdes) (version 2) | ecosystem: Environmental > Aquatic > Deep subsurface > Groundwater... | reverse complement strand
AAAGAAACAGAGAAGAATTCATCCGCAGATTACGCAGATTGTTAGAGAAAGAAGAGAACCATATCGTGCTTTCGTAATAATCTTTTTCCTCTTTTCCTTATTAATCTGCGTAATCTGCGGATAATCTCAAGTCTGATTCTGTGGATTCTTTTTCGGCTCTCCATATCTCTATGACTCTGTGGTGAGTAGTTACTATTATACTTTATAAAAACCACTAAGTCAAGTAAAAAATTAAAATGCTTGGAGAAATTCATTAGGAAATATAGGAAATGTCCCTTTGTTTTCCCCGCTCATCGATTCTTCACTTGCTTTTGGTTCTTTGTAAGATTAAAGTGGACGGGTCTGTCAAGACCATTTTAACTCCATTCCAGAAACAGTGGAATGTATCTTAAAAAAGAGTAAAAATGGTCTTGACAGACCCGTCCACCTTAGTTGTCTCTATTTCACCACCTCTGTGATAAATAGTTACACAAAAACAAACAACACGATAAACTAAAAAATTATATTGCTATTCAGGTTCAATTATGGTATAATAATCCGTAACAATTCAGCTGTTAGAACAAGAAGGGCATAATGGCTGAACTGTTTCAATCAATCTATATGGTGCTGAAACATGAAATTTCTAAAACTGCCAGCAAATAATCTTCCTGAATTTATACTAAACTTGAGAAAAATAGGCGAGGTTCATATACCCATAAAAAAAGGGGAGAAATCCTTTGTCTTTCGAAAGATGAATAAACCACAGGATATTTCATTAATGCAACTTGACTATTCCAGAACTATCCTCCCATTAAAAAAATACTTTTATCATCCTACAGAAACCATGTTTGAATTTTCCAGAGATGGGTTTGTTCAGCCTGAAAAACCACCCGAGGTTCATGACATTATCTTTGGGGTACATGCCTGCGATATTCATGGTGTTCTTACCCTGGATCTTGTCTTTTCTGGAAAATATCGTGATGAATATTATTTTCAGAGAAGAAAAAATATTTCCTTGATTGGACTGAGCTGTATGCCTGATGAATTCTGTTTCTGTAACTCCATGGCCACAGACTATGTGGATACCGGGTTTGACCTGTTTTTTTCCGAGATACCAGAGGCATATTTAGTCAGGGTTGGGACAAGCAAGGGTGATGACATGTTAAACCTCTCAAGAGAATTGTTTGAAGAGATAACCCATAAAGATATTAATGCTCACAAAGATTATTCCATTACAAGAAAGAAGGCATTCAAGAGGTCTCTTGATATACGAAATCTGCCAGAGATTATGGATTTGGAGTATGAAAGCAATCTGTGGGATGAGTTGGGCAAGAGATGTACCAGCTGTGGGACATGTTCTATGGTTTGTCCTACATGCTATTGTTACAGGATATTTGATGATATTTCCCTGGATATGGAATCAGGTAGGAGAAGGCGGCAGTGGGATTGCTGTTTGTTTCGAGATCATGCCATGGTTGCCGGTAGGCATAATTTTAGACAAAGCCGTGCAGATAGATTTAAGCATAGATGGTTGCATAAACAACAATCATTTGCCGGCGTTTTTGGTAGACCAAGCTGTGTTGGCTGCGGAAGGTGCATTGAGGATTGTCCAGCTAAGATAGACATTATTACTGAATCAAATAAGATTCAAGGGGAGTAGCATAATGACCAACCCATATTTACCACATCTGGCAAAAATAATCAGAATAATTCCTCAGATGAATGATGTCAGACTCTTTCAGATAAGGCTTGAGGATGAAGGGATGAGGAATAATTTCAATCATAGACCAGGACAGTTTGTTATGATTTCTGTTCTGGGTACAGGTGAGGCACCCATTTCCATATCATCTTCACCCACAAGACCATGGATTATAGAACTTTGTATCAGAAAAGCCGGCAAGGTGACAGATGCCTTATTCAGGTTAAAAGAAAATGCTGTTATTGGATTAAGGGGGCCTTATGGGAATGGTTACTTCATAGAAAAAATTAAGGGGAATAATCTCTTGATTATAGCTGGTGGTATTGGTATGGCTCCATTACGATCATTACTCTGGTATAGCCTTGACAATCGGGATGATTTCAAGGATATAATTCTGATGTATGGCACAAAAACACCGGACGAAATGCTCTTTAAGGATGAGCTTTTTTCTCTCTTAGATAGAGAGGATATCAAGTGTCTTTTGACTGTAGACAAGGGTACAGATACATGGAAGGCAAATATCGGGTTTGTACCAAAATTATTTGATTCAGTCAATCTTTCACCTGCCACAACATACGCAGCCATTTGTGGTCCGCCAATCATGTATCAATTTGTTTTGCAAAAACTTATTGAATGCGGCTTTTCTAAGGATAGGATTATGATGTCATTAGAAAGAAGGATGCAGTGCGGTATTGGTAAATGTCTTCATTGCAGTGTTGGACATAAATATACCTGTACTGACGGACCTATATTTACCTACTGGGATGTGATGAATATGCAGGAGGTAGTTTAGAATGCCAAAGCCAAGGATTGGAATATATGGATTAACAAGCTGTGCCGGGGATCAGCTTACCATTCTGAATTGTGAGGATGAGATACTTGAGATTGCCTCAAGGGTTGATATCAAGTCCTTCTGTCTGGCTCAAACAGGGAATGAAGAAACAAAGCTTGACATTGCCCTTGTCGAAGGAACGGTCTCTACTCAGAAAGACCTTGAGAGATTAAGGGAGATACGGGGTAGAGCATCCATCTTAGTAGCTATGGGGACATGTGCTTGCTGGGGTGGAATGTATACCATGAGAAATGATATTTCACGAACAGAACTTCTTAAGGGTGTATATGGAGAAAATGGGGACAAATATTTTGATTCACTACCTGCCCAACCACTTAAAAACTTTGTCAAGGTTGATTTACCCATTACTGGTTGTCCCATAGAAAAGAAATGGTTTTTAAGGATATTTAAGGCATTTCTTCACGGTGATATAATAGAGGTTCCAAATTTCTCCTTATGCAGCGAGTGTAAGCTGAAGGAAAATGAGTGTTTATTGGTGAATAGGGGTATATTTTGCCTTGGACCAATTACCCTTGCTGGTTGTAAAGCAAGGTGTCCATCACATAATATTCCGTGCATTGGCTGTCATGGTCCCGTTGACGAGGCAAACTATGCTGCAGAGGTTAATATCCTGTTAGATAAAGAATACACCCTTGAAGAGATAAAGAGAAAGATGGGATTTTTTGTATTTAATCCAGATATTAAGCAGAGGCAGTAGAGCATGTCCAGAGTATAAAAAGGATTGAAATGGATATTTGAAAAGTGTAACTACTCAGGTAAAGGAATTTACCACAGAGACACAAAGAAACAATGGTGCACAGTAACTACTATAGCTACATTGGACGGAAAAGAAAACAACGAAATACGCGAAAGTCCCGAAAAGCAAGGGAAATAAAAACAGCATACGCCAATAATCCACTTTCAGTGGGACCAGAAGGGGGCAACCCTGCGGGCTACAGAACTGAAACCGAGCTCTTATAATGTTAAATCAGAGGTAGCAACATGTCTGAAATGAAATACAAGATTGGAGATGAGGTTCAATCCATTAACTGGTGATGTGGTGATATTTGACCATAGCCCGGATTAAGCAAGAGGTATCAATGGCTATTATCGCCGTTCACTCCTACAATTCCTTGATTAAGGACATAACATTGAATACCTTAAATTCGCTTTATCTTCATAAATACCAAATAACCATCCAACCTGAGGAACCAATAACCCTTCCTGCTTATAAAGGCTCTGCCTTAAGGGGAGTCTTTGGTCATAGCCTGCGGAAGACTATATGCGTTCAGAAAGATACAGACTGCCGGGAATGTCTGTTGAGGCTTAAATGTGTCTATTCCTATATCTTTGAAACACCCATCCCAGAAGATGACCCGTTTTGCAGAAAGTATAGCTCTGCACTTCATCCATACATCATTACCCCGCCTATTACCACAAAGAGATATTTCAAAGAAGATGAGCAATTACACTTTGAGGTTGTCCTGATTGGAAAGGCAAATGATTACCTCCCATATTTTGTTTATACCTTCATAGAAATGGGAAAGATGGGCATTGGCAAAGACAGGGGAAGATTCAAACTTATCAATGTTTCAGCTCATCAAGATGATGGCTCTTCAATAGAGATATTTAACAGCAGCGATAATATCTTAAAAGTCAGCCAACATAAGATTGATTCTGAAATCTTAAGCCCTATCTTTAATGAATCAAAATCAGGGCAGACACATAGGTCTGCCCCTACATTAACCCTTGTCTTTGATACTCCGGTCAGGATAAAGGATGAAGGAGATCTGGCAGCAGAGCTTCCTTTTAACCTGCTCATCAAAAGGCTGTATGATCGGGCAGTTCTCTTATCCCATTATCACTGTCAGGGGGAAATGGAGAATGGGGATAAATTCCTTGATGGCGTAAGTGAGGTAAGGATAAAGGATAGTAGACTCAGGTGGTATGATTGGGAGAGGTATTCGTCCAGAAAGGGTAGGATGAAACTCGGAGGGCTTATGGGCAGTATCTCCTATGAAGGCAATCTTGATAAATTCCTGCCATTGCTAAAAATAGGAGAATACATTCATGTCGGGAAGGCAGTAACATTCGGACTGGGAAGATACAGGGTAACATAGGCATGGTTCTATGACAAATCATGTGGGTAGATCAAATTTAAGTTTATCTACAATAAGACGGATAGACCTTGTATATATGCAAACCAATAAATTTGTTTACATATACGGTTGGTTCGCTCCATATTTGGACCAAGGCATCCGTGATGCCGTTCTCCAAACAACACCAACACAGTTGGCTTGCTCCATATTTTGATCAATCTTTATTTACGCATAATGTCAACTATTTTATTGGTTTGCATATAGCTTAAGTGCTAATCTATTGCTGTTTGCAAACAGCCAGGCTCCTTCGGGGTATTAAAACATTTTTGTTGTCAGTTAGCTTTTTTATCCAACTGACAATGTTTGCAGATAAATAATCACCTTCTCCGTTTCTCCACCTTCTCCCTTTCCCCTTTTTTACCAGCAATTCTAATTATGACATTTTTACCGCATAAACACATAACAACTCACCACGGAGACACAGAGGAAAATCGAAGGACAAATCTCTTATTTGAATGTGGCTGAACGCAGATTTTTGGAAATTTGAAGCATTATTCTGTGAATTTATAAAAATTTGCATTCCGTCAGCTTGTTTTTTAAGTTATTCTCCGTGCCTCCGTGTCTCTGTGGTGAATCTGAAAATCCATAATGAGAATTGCTGACTATTGAAAATATAGTTTGACAAAATTATAGATTATGTGGTATAATGTAGATATTAGAAACAGCAACTCCCATTTTAGCAACCTCAATTAAAGAAAAGTTGTAATGGGAATCACAGGTGAAGTGATTTTTTCCCTTTGGAGTGCATCATTTGTGATGATGCATGCTTCATAATTAGAATTGCTGTAGTAACTACTCAGCTATCAAGAGATAACTACGAAAAGCACAAAAAACGCGAAAAATTCTGATTTACAAATTCCTTCTGATTATTAATTTTCGTGATTTTTCGCGTATTTCGTAGTTTTTCCGTCCAATATAACTACAAGTAGTTACTGTATACCTTTGTGTCTCCGTGGTAAATTCCTTTACCTGAGTAGTTACTTGCTGTATTAGAATAAGGAAAAAACTTTTTTTTATTTTTAAGGACTGGAGGATAAGAAAAATGGAAAATATAATAGAGAAAACAAAAAAGATTATACAAGACATTGTCCTGCCTGAATTAGAAGTAATCAAAGGAGAGAACAGAGATATTAAGACCATCTTAGAACTTACAAATAAACGACTTGATGATATAAATTCTCACCTTGTGGACCAAAGTAGACGGATAGATGAGACGAATAAGAGAATAGATGAGACGAATAACAGGATAAATAAGCTTTATGAAGTAATCGTCCGGCGAGATGAACATGAGAAACTGAAAATAAAAATTACGAAGATTGAACAAGATGTAGTTGAAATAAAGGAAAAGATACAATATAAAATAGCCGCATAAATTTTTTTTAACCTGTGAAATAGGTTTAGAGAAAAAGAGAAAATGGGACAGTTTACGCAATTCTTCAGCGAAAGGCCAAATTACAAAACTACTCCTCTCTAACTAACAAACTTCTACAAAAGTCTCCTTTTATAGGCTATTTTTTTGGACAGTGTCTGTTTCACCTAACTCGTTGTCTGTCGGAATGTTATGGTTTCAATGGTTAATTTTTCAGAAAAAAATAACACCAATAAAATCAATTACTTGCAAATACTGAATGTCCAATTTTGCTCTGTTTGGCGTAACTTATTGAGAATCAACAGTTTTAACCATCACGATAAATCGATTTGTAGAAGTCTGGAGATAGAGATTTTAGTATAGAAAAGGAGCGTGAACAATGTCTGTTGAACAAAAGCAATATATTTCCGAGCTAAAAGAAGGGAGCACAGTCAAGAGCTGTTTTGTTGTGAAAAAGAAAGAGCTGCGTGAGTTTAAGGGTAAATCTGAACAATATCTGTCTCTGGAGGTGGGTGATAAGACTGGATTTATAGATGCTGTTGCATGGGAAAATGCTTTTTTTTACACCACCCTGTTTGAGGAGGGGGATGTTGTCTGGATTAATGGTCGTGCAGGAAAATATCGCAACAAGATGCAGCTAACCATTGATTCCCTTTCTAAATATACAGAATACAATCTGGATGATTTTATGTCCCATACAGATAAGGATATTGAAGGGATGACTGTACAGCTTTTCAATATTATTAAGGGGATTGACAATCCATACCTGAAAAAATTGCTTGATTCCTTTTTTAGTGATGCTGATTTTCTGTCAAGGTTTAAGCAAGCACCCGCTGCCAGATCCGTTCATCATAACTATCTTGGTGGATTGTTGGAACATACCTGTGAATTGCTCCAGATATGTGAGAGTGTTTGTGAGATATATCCACAGATTGACAAGGAACTCCTCCTTACAGGGGCAATTCTTCATGATGTTGGAAAGATTGATGAGCTCAAGTATAGCTTATGTGTTGATTATACAGATGAGGGAGAACTTGTTGGACATATTGTTATAGGTGGACAAATAGTCTCACAAAAGATTGAAACCATAGAAGGATTCCCTTCACCTTTAAGAATAAATCTATTACATCTGATATTAAGCCATCACGGTGAATATGACTTTGGCTCACCAAAGAGACCCAAAACCCTTGAGGCATGTGCCCTCCATCATGCAGACAACATGAGTGCTCAAGTAAAACGATTTATTCAGATTATGGGGCAGAAGACTGATTCAAATAGCAATTGGACGGCATATAACGGGCTTTTAGGGAGAAGACTATATGTCAACCACTAATGTCTAAGAGAAATAACCGGCAACCATCCCACATTATATGGGGAAATATGGGATGTTTGCCCATGTTTCCTATTGGTGTGAAAGGATGAAATATGAAGAATTTTATCACTAATAATGAGGCAACAAACCTAAAAAAACGCTTGATTGAATTAATTCAAAAAAGCGATGAATTGAAATTTTTGGTTGGATTTTTCTATTTTTCCGGAATTAGAGAGCTATATGAAGGCTTAAAAAATAATCCCAATATCGCCATCAAGATTTTAGTAGGGCTAAATGTTGATAAAACAAATTTTGGATTATGTGAATTTGCTGATAAGGATAATCAATTATCTGACGAAGAAAGGTGTTATAAATTTTTGCAGTCAGTGAAAAAATCCTTGAATTCAGAGGAGTTTGATACAGCAGAATTTTATGAACAGGTAAGATTTTTTATCAAACTCATCAACGAAGATAATCTCATCATAAGAAAAACCTATAAACCAAATCACGCCAAACTTTACCTGTTCAAATTAGAAGAAAGCCAAGTCGCAAAAAGGAATCTATTCATCACCGGCAGTAGCAATTTAACCAGAGCTGGTCTAATAACTCAGGAAGAGTTCAATGTTGAAATAAGCGATTATGGGTTTGAGGATGCGGAAAAATATTTTGATGCCTTGTGGAATGATGCTGTAAAAATAACTGAAGACGATGTTATCAAAGAAAAACTGCTGGATTTAGTAAAAAAGGACACTCTTGTTAAAGAAATCACCCCATTTGAGGCATTTGTTCTTGTCTTAAAAACCTATCTGGACTCATTTGAGCAAAAGCAAATTGGATCAGCACTGATTAAAATATTAGAGGATAATGGATATATTTCATACCAATATCAATTAGATGCAGTAGGGCAAGCCCTTGCGATTATTGAAAAAAACAACGGAGTAATTATCGCTGATGTTGTTGGTTTGGGCAAGACAATCATTGCCTGTGCTGTTGCCATAAATTTAAGAAAACGCGGACTTATTATTTGCCCACCCGGACTTGTGGGTGATAAAAATAAAACCTTTGGATGGGAAAAATACGCTGAGGAATTTAGATTATATGATTGGGAGGTGCGATCACTGGGTGATTTAGAAAATATTGCTGATTTCGTTAATAAACATAAGGATATTGAGGTGATAATTATTGATGAGGCACACCGATTTAGGAATCAAGACACCAAAGATTATGAATATCTAAAGAATATTTGTCGTAACAAAATGGTTATTCTTCTTACCGCTACACCGTTTAATAATAAGCCAGATGATATCTTATCCCTATTAAATTTGTTTATCACACCCAAAAAGTCGTCAATTACCCTTGAAAATAATCTTAAGGCCAAGTTTAGAACATTTGAAGGTGTTTTTAACCGACTTGGCTATATCAAAAAATACTGGAATTCGTTGGATAAGTCAAAGAGGGAAAAGGCAATAGGTAATTATAAGGCTCTTTTTGAGGAAAATAATATTGACTTAAAAAAAGTAAGTCAAAGATTGCATTATCTTGCCCGACAAATTAGAGCTGTAATAGAGCCGGTTACCATTCGCCGCAACCGCCTTGATCTGCAAAATAATCCGTTTTACAAGGATGAGGTGGGACATTTATCTAATATCGCTGATCCCAAAGAATGGTTTTTCGAGCTGTCAAAAGAGCAATCAATATTTTATGACAACATTATCAGTAATTATTTCGGTAATCCGGAAGAGGGTGGATTGTTTAAGGGTGCTATTTATCGCCCTTTTGAATATGAGGTTATTAGGAAAAAGAAATTAAACGAAGAAGATAACCGTCAATTTATTCAGCAACGCAACCTGTTTGATTTTATGCGTCGCTTGATGGTGAAGAGGTTTGAGAGCTCTTTTGGCTCTTTTGAGCAAAGCATAAGAAACTTCAAACTTATTACTGAAAGGGTGTTGGAATTCATTAAAAAAACAGGGAAAGGAGACTATTATAAGGGTGAGTATATTTTAGATAGAGCACTCCTTGAGAAAATCTATAACCTTAACCTTGGCGAAATCGAGAAATACTTAGCTGAGTATACTGAAAAAATAAATAATGGCGAATATCCGAAAAATCATAGAATATATGAGCTCCATAAATTTGATAACAAAAAGGGATTTATTGATGATATAAACTCTGATTTGAAAATGTTTGACGATATATTAACTCATTTGACAACTTTGGATTTAGTGAAAAATGACCCCAAAACCACCTGTTTACTGGATAACATCAGAAAAGAGATAAACCAAAAGCCTGCCAAAGGTGAGCCGAAAAGAAAATTTATAGTATTTTCCGAGTATCTGGATACAGTCAAATATCTGGAGCCAATATTAACAAAACATTTTGGTGAAAGATTGCTGATAGTAGCCAATGATTTAACACCTAAAAAAATATCTCAAATAAATGAGAATTTTGACGCCTCGTTTGACAGGCAAGAGGATAGGTATGATATTTTACTTGCCACTGATAAAATCTCCGAGGGCTTTAACCTGAACCGTGCCGGAATGGTGATCAATTATGATATTCCATGGAACCCGGTCAGGGTTATTCAACGGGTCGGGAGAATCAACCGTATCAGCAAAAAGGTCTTTGAGGAACTCTATATCGTAAATTTTTTTCCCACAGAAAAGGGTGCAGAGTTTATTAAATCACGAGAAATTGCCAGTAATAAAATGTTTTTAATCCATAATACGCTGGGTGAAGATGCCAAATTTTTTCATATTGACGAAGAGCCAACACCAGCAGGATTATATGAAAGAATTCAACAGAATCCAGACAAAATGGAGGAAGAGGGTTTTTACACAAAGGTGTTGAAAATGTTTCTGGAAATTAAGAAAGAAAACCCACAGTTGATACAGGAGTTAAAAAAATATCCACCACGCATAAAAGTTGCCAAAAAATTCAACGAAAATGAGCTTCTGGTTTTTATTAAAAAGGGTAGTAGAATGTATATCCGTGGAGTAAAATATGATGCAGATAAAGATAGCCAAATTTACTCAGCTACCCTTGAAGAGGTGTTTGATAGGATTGTCTGTAATAAAGATGAGGGCGAGATTCCGTTAAGTGGCTATTTTTGGGATCGATATGGAGATGTCCAGAAATTCAGAAAGCGACCTGTCTCAACAGGTGAGAAAGATCTGGAGCAAAAAGCATTGTTTAATATAAAAACCATAATAGCGAACCCGTGGCATGAGGTATTGGCACACATAGATTTTTTAAGGGTTTTGCGTAATGATATTATCGACTATGGTACGCTTTCTGACTATACCCTCAGGCGAATTGCCAATCTGGAAAACACAGATGAAGGCAAGAAAAAGAAAACTGTGCCAGAGATAGTTTCCCTGAAGCAGGAGATGGGAGAGGATTATTTGCAGAAAGAAAAGGAAAGGCAGAAAGATTTACAGAGGGAGATTATTATTGCTGTGGAGAATCAAAGGCAAACTAAAGATGGAATCAACTCAAATTGCTTTGTTTAAGGGGAAAGAAATAAGGAAAACAATCCACAATAATGAGTGATGGTTTGTGATAGTTGATGTTGTTGCTGTTTTAACTGATTCAGTGCAACCAGAAGGATATATAAAAGATATACGACGGCGTGATCCTGAAATCTCTAAAGGGTGGGGGCAAATTGCCACCCCCCTTTTAGTAAAAACTGATGGAGGACAACAAAAGATGAATTGTGCTAATACCGAAGGTATCTTCCGTATCATCCAATCTATTCCTTCTCCAAAAGCTGAGCCGTTCAAACGCTGGCTGGCTAAGGTTGGCTATGAACGAGTACAGGAGATTGAAAACCCTGAGCTGGCTACCAAACGAACACGAATGCTTTATAAACTCAAAGGTTATCCCGATGACTGGATTGAAAAACGAATGCGGGGTATTGCCATTCGTGAAGAATTAACAGATGAATGGCAAAATCGCGGAACCGAAGAACAAAGAGACTATGGAATTCTTACCGCAGAGATATACTCAAGTGGGGCATAAATTGCGTTTTTCGCTGGTCTTAATCAACGATAGCTGTGTTGTTCAGGTGAGCAATAGTACACTATTGCTCACTTTGCGCGCCTTGTTCTCCTTGATTAATCCTCACCGAAAAAATCGCAATTTATGCCCCACTTGAGTATATCAAAGGCAACATTTGGGGTTACACCATCGGAATATAAAAATCTCAAGGGATTAAAACGAGAAAACCTGCGAGACCATATGGATGATCTTGAACTCATATTTACCATGCTGGGAGAAAGGGCAACCACCGAAATTCACCGCACCGAAGATTCACAAGGCGTGCCAAAGCTGAAATCAGACGCAAAAGCTGGGGGAAATATTGCTGGCAATGCAAGGAAGGAGTTGGAAAAGAGGTTGGGGAAGTCAATTGTTTCAAAGCAGAGGTTTCTGGGGAAACCGGAGAAAAACGAAGAAGAATGAAGAAGAAGGATACTATGAACAGAGAAATATTAGAAAACATAATCAAAGAATTTAATATAAATAAATTTGTCCGTTTTTTTCGTGAGAAAACCCGTGCTTTTGCACCGAGGCAGGAAGAGTTAACCCAATATAATGATGAAAATTTCAAAAATGGCTTGAAACTGGGTGAGATTAAGTTTACTGATGAAAATCTGCTTGTTTGTAGCTTTGAAGTGAAACAAACACTTACCGAGAAAAGTGGGAAAAAAGCTCAATACGAAAAAGGGAAAGCCATTCTCAAGGGACATCAGGAATATACCGTCGGCATTTTTATTTTTTATGATCAGAACGGCAATTTCCGCTTCAGCTTAATCTATGATATTCCACTTGGGAATAAACGGGATTGGAGTGTGTTCCGCCGCTTCACTTATTTTGTCAGTAAAGAATTCACAAACAAAACATTTTTACATCAAATTGGTGAAGGGGATTTTTCTTCATTTCAAAAAATTAAAGAGGCATTTTCCGTTGACCCTGTTACCAAGCAGTTTTATAATGAAATACAGAGCTGGTATTTTTGGGCAATGGACAAGGTGGAATTTCCAGATGATGAAGATAAAAACAGAGAAATTCGTAATGCTAAAAACCTGATACGACTTATCACCCGAATTATCTTTGTCTGGTTTATGAAAGTAAAAAAACTGATTCCAGAAACATTGTTTGAGAAAAATTTCATAGACAACATTTTGAACTACACAGATAAAACTGGCAGTACCTATTATAAGGCAATTCTGCAAAATCTTTTTTTCGCAACACTTAATACGCAAATGAAGAAAGATGCCCCTAAAAGCAGGTTATTTATTGATGAAGCAAAAAAGAAAGGATATATAAGCGATGGTTATTTACAACAGGGATATTATCGCTATGAGCGATTTATTAAAAACATAACTTTATTTTTAGAGCAATTCAAAAACATACCTTTCTTAAATGGTGGATTGTTTGACTCTCTTGATAAAAGGGTTGACAATAAAGAAATCCGTATTGATTGTTTTTCAGATAATACCAGAAATGAACTTCGTCTAAAAATCCCAGATGAACTTTTCTTTTTAGAAAATGAAATTGATGTAGACTTAGGAAAACATCTTGAACCCGATTCAAAGAAGCAAGTTATTAAAAAAGTTAGAGGACTTTTAGAAATTCTTAAAAGTTATAATTTCACCATTGATGAAAATACTCCAGTTGATGAAGAAGTCGCTCTTGACCCTGAACTTTTAGGGAAAGTCTTTGAAAATTTACTTGCCTCTTATAATAAGGAAACCAGAACAACTGCCAGAAAATCAACCGGAAGTTATTACACACCTCGAGAAATTGTTGAATATATGGTTAATGAATCCCTTATTGCTTATTTAAAAACTGCATTGTCAGATAATACCAAAAACTTTGAAGATAATCTCCATTCTTTATTGGACTATAACATTGAAAAAAATCCTTATGAAAACGAAAGAGAAACAACTCAAAAAATTATTGACGCTATTGAAAGAATAAAAATACTTGACCCTGCCTGTGGTAGCGGTGCTTTCCCGATTGGTGTCCTACACAAATTAGTTCTTGTATTACACAAACTTGATCCAAACAACAGTTATTGGAGAAAATTATTACTTGAAAAAGTTCCACCTGAAATACGAGAAGAAACAGAACAATCATTAAAGAATAAACCACTTGATTATATTCGTAAATTAGGATTAATTGAGCATTGTATTTATGGAGTTGATATTCAAGAAATAGCCATTCAAATTAGCAAGTTGCGATTTTTTATATCTTTACTAGTGGAACAACAGCCAGATGATAGCAAACCGAACCGCGATATTAAATCTTTACCAAACCTTGAGACAAAATTTGTTGCTGCAAATACATTGATAGGACTGGAAAAATTACCTGAGGAATATATTGATAATTCTGAAGCTTTAAAGACAATAAAAGAACTTTTTAATATCCGTGAAGATTTCTTTTATGCTAACAGCAGATGGAAAAAGAAAGAATTGGAAAAAAAAGAAGAAAAATTAAAAGAGACCTTGATTGGAGCCATGCAAAAAAGTGTGCAGAAAATTAATAAAGAAAGGATTCAGATATTAAAAGTAGAAATTGAAAGATTAGATAAAGAGATGAAAAACCTATCAGGTCAACTGGATGAGATAAAAGTAATAGAAATCACAGACTTGTTGGGTAGAATAAGAGTGAAAAGGATAAATAAGACCGAAGAGAAAAGGCAAGAAATAAAAAGAAGAAAAATCTTTTGTGAGAATGAACTTGAAAAACTTGAAAATCCAGAGGAACCGCCATGTATAAAAATAGCAAAGAAAATAGTAGATTTTAACCCCTATGACCAGAATAAATCTAATAATTGGTTTGACACAGAATGGATGTTTGGGATTAAAGATGGTTTTGATGTGGTGATTGGTAATCCGCCGTATGGAAATTTAATAGAAGAGAAATCAAAAAACCCTTTGAAAAAGCAATATAAATTTTCTTCTGTGTCTGAAATTTCAAGCCTTTTTGTTGAAAGAGGAATTAATCTCTTGAAAGAACAAGGAACTCTTACCTACATAATTACATATGCTATCACATTTAGCAAAGATTTTTCAGAAAATAGAAATCAAATAAGGAATAATTTTGAAGAGACATATATTTATACCTTTGATAGAGACAAGTGTAGGATTTTTGAAAATATGACTCAAACAGTCTCAATAATTAAGTGTTTTAATAAAAATTCTCCTCACAAAAAAGGTATTTTTACAAGTAGAATGTTTAGAGAAACACCTGATATTCATAATATCCAGATTAACAATGTGGATAATTTTTTATTACCTATTGGTGCAGGATATTTTCAAAAACATCGGCTTCCTAAAATTGGCGAAGCAATAAACATGAATATTCTTAATAAATTATTGTCCTTCAAACATAAAGTTAAAGAGGTTATTCAAGGCAAAGGGGGTGAAAGAATTTGGGTCAGGACAAGTGGAAACTATTGGTATAATGCATGGGACAAGGAGCCATATAAAAGTACGGAAGTTAAACAAATATCAACAAAAAAAATCGTATTTTGAATTTATCTTGCTTTTAATGAATTCATCCCTTTTTTATTTCTGGTTTAGATTATACGGAGATGGAAGACACATGAATTTTGATATTTTGCAAGAGATGCCTATCCCCGATGAAGAGTTTATTAGAGAGCAAGATAAACTACTGGCTAAAGTTAGTAGATCACTTACGAATTCGCTTTTTTCTGCTTTTGATAAAGAGAGGAGTAGGTTTTTAACAAGTAATATCAAAGACAAAATTGATTTAATTGATTTGGTTTTGTGTAAATATTTTTATGGATTAGATTATGAAGAAATATTGCACATTATGAATTATGATTTAGAAGTAAGAACAGGGATTAAACTACAACAACCCTTTATCACCCTTGTCTCCCAAATCCTCTCCCTGAAAAAATCCGACCCGCAGGCAGACACCAGCACATTAGAGGCAGAGATTGACCAACTGGTGTATGAACTTTACGGTTTGACCGCTGACGAGATTGCCATTGTGGAGGAAAGTGTGAATCATTAAATAATTTGGAGGGATAATGTAATGTTAGTTTTTCTTGATGATTCTGGTGATCCTGGATTTAAGATAGGGAAAGGTTCTTCTAATGTCTTTGTCATTGTTCTGATAATATTTGATGACCATTTAGAGGCAGAAGAGACTGCCCTTAAGATAGAAAGATTAAGAAGAGAACTTGGCAAAGACGATAGGTTTGAATTTAAGTTCAATAAATGCTCAGGTGTAATACGATGTCACTTTTTGAGTACCGTTGCAGATTGTAAATTCAGGATAAGGGCAATAGTAATGGAGAAAGAGAAGATTTATGGGAAGGAACTTCGTAAAAACAAGGAATCTTTCTATGCTTATACTATAAAAACGGTGCTGAAACACAATAATGGTACCATTATAGATGCCAGATTAAAAATGGATGGACATGGAGAAAGAAAATTTAGAAGGGAATTTTTGGCCTATCTTAGACAAGAATTAAATAGATCAGATAAAAAGATTATAGCACATTTTGAGTTTGTGGATTCAAAGAAAAATGTCTTGATTCAGTTGGCAGACATGGTTGCAGGAGCAATCTATCGTTTTTTTAGCAATAAGACCGATGCCAATATTTATCGGGAGATTATCAAGAGGAGAGAAGAAGATGTCTGGATATTTGGAAGATAAAAAAACGACCTAATGCCTATCGTGAGGATTCTCACGCACGCACACCATACGGTGACAATTCAGTCATTAGGTCTTTGTAATTTTAATATAACATATTTTTGACAATTTGTCAAATACTTTTTGCATATTTTTTTATTTATTATTTTGTCTCCCGTATCCTCTCCCTGAAGAAATCCGACCCGCAGGCAGACATCAGCGTATTGGAGGCAGAGATTGACCGCATGGTGTATGAACTCTACGGTTTGACGAATGACGAGATCGCTATTGTGGAGGGGAGTGTGAATCGTTGAGTAGCTTGGAGGAAGAACGAGATGTTAGTTTTTATTGATGAAGCTGGGGATACTGGTAGAAAAATTGAAAAAGGTTCAAGCAGATTTTTTGTCATTTCATTGGTCTTATTTGATGAATACGAAGAAGCCAATGTTTGTGATCAGAGGATAAAATTACTTCGCAAGGAATTAAAAATCTCCGAAAATTATGAATTTCATTTTACGGAAAATTCAAAACGAATAAGAATAGAATTCTTAAAAGCGATACAACCATATAACTTTATGTATGTTACAGTTGTTATTAATAAAGATGACCAAAAGTTATGGGGACCGGGGTTTTCTACTAAAGAATCGTTTTACAAATATGCTTGTCAGATGGCATTTACAAATGCTATGCCTTATCTTAACGAAGCAATCGTAATTTTAGATGAATCCGGAAATCCTGAGTTCAGGAACCGATTGGCAACATACTTAAAAAAAGATTAAATAATGAGGACAAGAGGATAATCAAGAAAATTAAACAGCAGAGATCTTCATCTAATAATTTATTACAATTAGCTGATTACATCTCTGGCATTATAAACAGAAAGTCCCATGATAAAAATGATTGGTATGAGTATTATAAATATATTGCTCCAAGAGAGATATGGGTTCAGGTATGGCCCAAATAAAATACCGCTCCTTACCCTTATTAAAGGGACGCACCTGATAAACAGGACTATTTGGAGCGGTATCAATTCCACTAATATACTACTAAATAATATAATAGCAAAAATATAACTAATTGTCAAGTGTTTTTTTGAGATTTGACAACCGAATTATTGTATCTTCTCAAAAAAGCATGGTAAAAACTCAATTTCGATTTATCAAAAGTGAGCATTTATGCGGGTTTTACTTTTGAATCAGCAATTCTAATTATGACATTTTTACCGCATAAACACATAACAACTCACCACGGAGACACGGAGACACAGAGGAAAATCGAAGGACAAATCTCTTATTTGAATGTGGCTGAACGCAGATTTTTGG
>Ga0210051_1002854_pt1 | contig 17344 bp, 15 predicted proteins | sample CryGey092014_all_FD_185464 | JGI IMG/M metagenome (GOLD analysis project Ga0210051, IMG submission 185464) | Groundwater microbial communities from aquifer - Crystal Geyser CG23_combo_of_CG06-09_8/20/14_all (SPAdes) (version 2) | ecosystem: Environmental > Aquatic > Deep subsurface > Groundwater... | reverse complement strand
TTTCATTTCAACTCCTAACGGGCCAAAATCATAAAAACCCTGAAGTCCACCATAAATCTCTGAGCCTTGAAAAACAAAACCTCTTCTTTTACAAAGCGATACTATTTTTTCCATTAAATTTTCCATAAGGATATTATAACAAAAAAAGAGAAAAAGAAAAGAGGCTGAATTATCTAATTCAAACTAATCCATTATTTTCTTTTTCCTCCTTAGATATTTTATTTTTTTTAAACCGTAAACCTTGTCTTTCAAAATAAATTTTTCTGTAAAAATTATGCGGGGTAAACAGTTAAGTCCAATCTTTTCGAAGCCCACCTTCATAATTAGCTCACCTTCATAAGTGAAGATGAAGACAAAAGGAACGCCAAGATTCTTTGCATCTTTAAGGCAAATTTCAATCAATCTCCTCGCAATGCCTTTTCCTCGATGTTCCAGACTAACCACTAAAGATTGAATCTCGGCTGCTTTCTTCGTCCAAATACGCAGAGCAATACAGCCAATAACCTTATTTTTCAATCTGCAGACAAAAAAATCTCTGATTCTCCGAGCTAATTCTAGCCTAGGTCTGTAAAGCATTTTCGTTTCCTTAACTGGCTGCTGCATTAGCTCATAAATTTTGTCTACATCAGCTAGTTTAGCTTTCTCAATGCTGCCTAAAAGCTCAATTTCCTTTTTTTTTGTTTTTATTTCTCTCATTTTCCTCTCCTTTTAAAAAAATTTCTATATTTATTTAAGCATTTTTAAAAAAAGTCAAAGGACTCAATTTGGGCTGTCCACACGAATCAATTTATTTATTTTTTGTTGTCCAATCAAACCCTATTTTTTTGTCATTAAAAGGAATTCTAAATTCATCCGGCTTATTTGGATTATAAGCTTCGGAAGTATGATAAAAAAGTCCTGCTTTTTCTTGCCCCAGAACCCGATAGCCGTGAGCGACGCCTATCGGAATTGAAACAACCAAAGGATTATCTTTGCCAGCATAGATAACCTGTGTTTCTCCTTTAGTTTTTGAGTCTTCTCTCAAATCATAAAGAACAATCTGCATGTTTCCTTTGACTGGAAACCAAATATCTGTTTGTTTTTTATGATAGTGGAAAGCTTTAATTGTCCTGGGATAGGTTTCGGTATAACTTGTCTGCTTAATTTCAGAAAAAATTTCTTCGCCAAACTTAATAATTTCCGCAAAAAATCCGCGATCATCAAAATGTTTTTTAACTTCTTTAATTTTTACACCATCAATCATAAAGATATTCTTTTAACGCTTCTTCCCATTTTCTTTGCAAAGGAAGCTTTGTGTTTAATAATATTGAACATCTTGGTCTCTTCGCTGGCCTTAAAAATTTTTTTGTTTCACAAGGAATTACTTTTGTTTTTAATCCTTTTACTTCTATTATCTTTTTAGCAAAATTATACCAACTTGTCCATGGCTCATTTGGCAAATGATAAATTCCATAAGGCATTTTTTGTTCAATTAAATATTTAATGCCCTTCGCTACATCTAAAGTATAGCTCGGTTTACCAAATTGGTCATTAACTACTTTAATTTCCTCTTTTTCTTTTCCTAATTTTATTATGGTTTCTACAAAATTTTTATACTGACCTTTTTTAAATGATGGCCCAAAAAGCCAAGAAATTCTAACCAGATAATATTTCAAATTTTTTGTTTCTAAAATTTTTTTCTCTCCGTCTAACTTAGAAGCGCCATAAATATTAATTGAATTTTGTGGTTCATCATTTTCTTTATAGCCATCTTCTTTATCACCATCGAAAACATAATCAGTGGAAAAATGAACTAAAAGAGCATTAATTTTTGCAGCGGCTTTAGCTAAAAAAACTGTTCCTTCTCCATTAATCTTAAAGGCTGTCTCTTTTTCCTTTTCTGCTTTATCAACATCAGTATAGGCAGCGGCATTTAAAATTAAATCTGGTTTCAAATTAGAAATTGTGCGATTAATCTGATTTTTGTCAGCGATATCAATTTCCTCCTTATCCATTAAAAAAGGGTTTGATTCTCTAAAAACCAAATTCAAATCTTGGGCGAGCATTCCTTTAGATCCTAGAATAAGAAGCTTCATAATTTCCCCGTCTTAATATTATCTCTAATGGTTCTCATTAAAGAAAGATAAAAATAAAGATTATGAATAGTGACCAGCCTTAAAGCTAAAGGCTCTTGGCTCATAAAAAGATGTCTTAGATAGGCCCGAGTAAAATTTTGACATGTATAACAAGCACAACTTTTATCAATCGGTTTAAAATCTTTAATATATCTTGAGTTGGTAATATGTAGCCCCTCATAAAATTCTCCCTTTAGATGTCTTATATCTTTAAAGACATAGAGTAAGCCATGTCTGGCGTTTCTGGTTGGAATCACACAATCAAATAAATCAACACCTAATTTGACTGCTCTAATGATTTGCTCTGGTTTACCTGCTCCCATCAAATACCTTGGCTTTTCTTTTGGTAAAAATTTAATGCTTCTTTTCATTGCTTGCCATGTTTTTTTTTCTGTCTCATCCGCCATAGCTTTAGCGAGGGCGGGCTCACCAACAAAAAATCCGCCTAACGCATAGCCGTCAAAATTAAGGCGGGTGATCTCTTCAGCGCTTTTTTTTCTTAAATCAGGAAAAATACCTCCCTGGACAATGCCAAACAATAATTGCCTGTTTCCTTTTTTTATTTTTTTAGCTCTCTTTGCCCAATCGAATGTTATTCTAACTGCTTTTTTTATTTCTTGATAACTTTCTTTGCCGGCTGGACAAACATCAAGGACCATCGCAATATCTGAACCTAGACCTTCTTGAATTTCTATCGCTTTTTCTGGGGTCAGGAAAAACTTCTGACCATTAATTTCAGAAGAAAATTCTACACCTTTTTCCAATATCTTCCGTTTGGAAGACAAGCTAAAAATTTGATAGCCGCCAGAATCAGTTAAAATTGGCCCTTTCCAATTCATAAATTTGTGCAAACCGCCGGCTTTTTTAATAACCGCAATGCCAGGACGCAGGAAGAGATGATAAGTGTTAGAAAGAATAATTTCTACTCCAATTTTTTTTAATTCCTCCGGGGTTAAACTTTTTACTGCTCCCAAAGTTGCAATTGGCATAAAATTAGGCAGATTAACCACACCATGAACAGTCTTCAATCGACTCACTCTTGCTTTTGACTTTTTTGATTTTTTCAAAATTTGAAAAACAGATTCCATTTCTTAATTGTAACAAATTAAGAAGAAAAGAAAACCCGCCAAGATTTTATTTGGCAAGTTTAAGTAATTAAGTCTACTATAGAGGTCGGGCCTCTATAGTTTGAATCTTTGTTTTATCAAAAATCTCCGTGTACCTTTTTACAGCTTTATCGCCATTTTGCTTCACGTCTTCTATTATGTTGTTCACCGTTTTCATGTTTTTATTCTATCAAAAAATTGCCTTCTCGGCAATTTTTATTTCTTTAACCTTTTAAGCCTCTATTCTATCAAATTTAAAGCATTCCCAATGTATCTCATCAAAATGCAGTTTTTCTACCAAAGGTTAATCTTTAAGTAAAAAATTAGGCTAAATTTACCTCATTTAGTGATGTTTTATTGCTCAAAACAATAAATTGAAGAGCAAGAAAAAGTACTGGGGCAACCAAAGCCCCTGGAAGGCTGATGAGTCCAATTTCCGTCTACCCAACCCGAAAGGCCGCACGTCGCATAATTACCTTGTTCTGCTGTCGTCCAACCCAAACAATTGTTTTCGTTGGTAGCATATGTGCCGTTCACCGTAGTACCGGCCCACACTCCTGTTATCTTTGTTTGTTTATTTTCATCATATGATATAGCATTTTGAATAGATCCATCGATTAAATCGTTCCAATCATTTGCAATTGTCTGACCATTCATATTCACATATTTAACTGTCACCTGATTGAAACGGCTAGACGGGGAACCTTGCGAAGAAGAAAGCCAAACTTTCCAAGTCCCACCCAAAGGGGAAGGAGTCGCATGATCTGCAAAATATTGACAAACATTATCTCCGGCCAAAAGACCATTACTATTTGGAACTCCCAGTTCAGTGGCCCAAGCAACTATGTTACCATTATGAGTTCCAGAAGTGATAAACGCTCGCTTACTGTTAAAGATAGCAAAATTTGCATTGCTAAGATCGTTGATCGTAGGATTAGACACATCAGAGATTCTAATTTTTATAGTTGTGGCTGAAATATCAGGTATTGTCCAGCTATAAGAGCCATTATTGGAAGTTGAAGTTATAATAGTATTAGCGGTAGAGAAACTATCTGATGAATATTCAAGTTTAACGTTTGTAATGGAACCAGTTGAAGTCCAAGTAATATTATGTGTTTCTCCTTTGCCCCATGATTCTCCGCCATTAGGTACAGTTAAAGTAAGCGTAGTTAATATACTGACAGTTATTTCTACTGAACTTTCACCAGAACCAGTAGTATTTGAACAAGTTAATGTATAAGCAGTGGTAATTGTGGGTGAAACTGATCCCGAATCAGAAAGAGGCTTTGCTCCAGACCAGCCCACGGAAGCAACGCAAGCAGTAGCGTAAGTTGAAGACCAAGTCAAAGTTGAAGATCCTCCGCTGGTGATAGATGTCGGATCAGCCGTTAAAGTAACTGTGGGAAGCGGAGGAACATAGCCAGGCATCGCGTTATTGAGAGCTGTGTCGTTTATATTAATCACTGTTCCACTGCCAGTTGGCCCGGCATAGACTTCGTAATAATTATCCTCTGTGCCGCCATCATTAAGTGAACGAGCCGTATCTTTTTCCAGATAAGCCGCCATTTTGAGATTAGCGCCAGTGGCATCTGATTGGTAGAAATAGCAATACTTGTTTGGCAAAGGGTCTTTAGGAATGGTTTTCATGTATTCATCAGTAAAGAAAGCTGGAAAAATTCCTGGCGGAGTTGTAGTTAAACCGGTTATTAAAGGATTACCTGGAGTCTCTAAACAACCTGAGGTCCAAATTGGATATTGGTTGTTGTCATTAAAATAGAGTTCCAGGGCTGTGGCTAGTTGTTTGAGATCAGCCAAACGCCTGGGCATCCCTGGCTTTGGCCCTGGCGCCACCCAAAGAAACCATGGCAAAAGCAGCTAGAATGCCAATAATGGCGATAACGACCAAAAGTTCAATAAGAGTGAAGGATTTTTGTTTAGAAAAAGTTTTTGTTTTCATAGATTTATGTTTATAAAATTTCTAATTGACCTAATTTCTAATTGATCTAAACAAATTCAAAATCACAAATTCGAAATTCTAAACGTTTTGTATTTTGATCATTTGAATTTGAGTATTGTTTGTCTGGCTTCGCCAGATCTCGCAAAGCGAGATAATTTGTCCCGCTTAGCGGGATCCCGCCCTTAGCGGTGATAATTTGTGGTTTGTAATTTTATACTGATATTATAGCACAAATCAAAAAAAAAAAAAAAAAAACGATTAAGTTGTCCACAGCCCCTATAGAGGTCCCGACCTCACTAGTAACTCACTCCTCATTAGCATTTAGTGAATATAGCAGTTAGTTGCTGCCCCTAAAATTCGCGATTGAAAATAGTAAATTTATTGGCGCCAGGCTAAAAATTTTTCTATCAACCTTCTTGCTTCTTTTAAATTTCCTTCTTTGGAAGGATATTTCGCCAAAAAATTAAAATCACCATAAAGCAATTTTTGTAAAACGTCAAGCACCTCTTTAGAAATTTTTTGTTGATGGACGTTTTCTTTTCGGCAAGTTAAACAAATGGTTCCTCCCTCTTTAAAATCAAAAAATAAAAAGTCTCCTTTCAATGTTTTATGACAAACTAAACATTTTTTCAATTCTGGCTTCCAACCAAAAAAAGCTAAAAATTTAATTAAAAAAGCGGAACTGATAATTTCACTTTTTTCTTCTTTTAAATCATTAATTTTTTCCAGGGTCTTTAAGCTGAGAGCAAAAATTTTTGGCTCTTTCTTCTCCTCCTTCGCGTAAAGCTTCGGAGGATCCGTAGGCAGAAAAAAAGGAAAGAAACTATTTAAGGTAGAAAGTAAAAAAGAAGTTTCTTTTATTTTTTTAAAACTTTCAACTATATTTTTAAAAACTTTTAATTCTCTGCCTCCAATTAGATGAATATTTCTTTTGCCTTTAACAACTTTTAATTCTAAAAAAATAAAGAATTGACAAAGACCTCTTAATTTTGCCTTCAGTTTTCTCGCTCCTTTAACTAAAATCTTTATTTTCCCTTCTTCTTCTGAAAAAAAAATTAAATTTAAATCGTTTTCGCCAAAACTCTCAATTGAAAGAATAAATCCTTTTAAGATCATTTGCAAAGACTTAAGTCTATTTTTTCATTATTGATCTCAAATTGTTTTTTTATTAAAATTTTGGCTGGCTCTCCTTCGGTCACGCTTTTACTAGCGGTTTTCTCTTTGAGTTCTTTTTCAAATTTTTCTATCATATTTTTTAATTCTTTTGACTCAGTTTTGAAATAAACTGCCACCGAGTCATTAATAGTTAAACGCGCCTCTTTTCTTAAACCGCTGATTTGCCTTGCTATTTCGCGCAACATTCCTTCAATTTTTAATTCTGGCGTAATTTCTGTCTTAAGAGATACTTCGATCTCGTCTTCTTTAATTTTTAACCAATTTTCTCTTTCTTCTATCGCTTCAGTTAATTCGATTTCTTTTATATTTAATTCGTCTTTTATCAGGTCGAGTAGATTTTCCTCGATTTTTAATTTTTGACTTTTAATTTTTAATTTTCCTAATGGCTGTCTAACTTTGATACTTGCTCTTTTCCTTAAACTATGCCCTAATTCGCAAATTTTTCTAACCATTTCCATTTCTGCTTCAAGTTTTTTATCAATTAATTTCTTATCTGCCTTTGGCCAATCTTCCAAATGAACTGACTCTTTATCTCCTTTTATTTGCTGATATAATTTTTCAGCCAAAAAGGGAAGGAACGGCGCCATTAGTTGAGATAGAATTAATAAAACGTAATTTAAAGTTTGCAGAGCTCGCTTTTTTTCTTCTCCCTTTTCTCTAAATCGAGTTCGTGATCTTCTCAAATACCAAGTAGAAAGTTCATTAATAAATTCTCCGATCGGCTTGGCCGCAGACATCAGATCATAATTATCCATCGCTTGAGTAATTTTTTTAATTAATAAATTTAATCGGCTTAAAACCCATCTATCTAAAATATTAATTGACTTTATCTGCTTTATTTTATCTTTTTTCTCTATGTAAAGATTATAAAAAGCATAAACATTCTCTAAGGTCATTATTACTTTTTTAAATGTTTCAACTACCCCTTTTTCAGAAAAACACAAATCCTCCGCCTTCATTACTGGCGAAGTTAATAAATAATAGCGCAAAGAATCAGCTCCATATTTATTAATTATTTCCATCGGTTCAGGATAGTTTTTTAAACGTTTGCTCATTTTTTGTCCATTTTCTGATAAAACCAAACCATTAACAATTACATTTAGATAGGCTGATTGATTAAACAAAGCAGTTGATAAAACAAGTAAAGTATAAAACCAACCTCGTGTTTGATCTAGCCCTTCGGCAATAAATTGAGCTGGGAAATTTTTCTCAAACCATTTTTTATGTTCAAAAGGATAATGAATATGGGCGTAAGGCATAGAACCAGATTCAAACCAACAGTCAAACACTTCTGAAGTTCTTACCATCTCTCCCTGACAATCAGGACACTTTATTTTGATTTCATCAACATAAGGTCGATGAAGATTTACTTCTCCTTGGTTATTGTTAGGTAATAAACCGCTTTTAGCTTGAAGCTCTTTCAGACTGCCAATAGCTATTTGTTTTTTACATTTTTTACATATCCACACAGGTATAGGCGTTCCCCAATAGCGATTGCGGGAAATATTCCAATCCCGCGCTCCTTCTAACCACTTGCCAAAACGCCCTTGTTTAATATAGGATGGCAGCCAATTAATTTTTTGATTATTTTTTATCAAGCTATCTTTAAATTTGGTTACTTTCACAAACCAAGATGGCCAGAGATAATCATAAATAGGCGAACCACAGCGCCAACAAAAAGGATATGTATGCCGAATTTTTTCTTCTTTAAAAAGTAACCCCCTTTCTTTTAAGTTTTCAATAATTAAAGGGTCGGCTTTTTTGACAAAAATTCCCGGCCAAGGGGTAAAAGGCATCATCTTGCCGCTTGATTCAATCGTAACAACTAATGGTAAATTATTTTCTTTGCCTAATTTGAAATCTTCTTCTCCGTAAGCTGGAGCAAGATGAACAATTCCTGTTCCTTCCTCAACAGAAACTAAATTTTTACCATCAAGAACATAATAAGCTCTTTTATCTGGTTTAACAAAATTAAAAAGTGGTTCATATTCTAAACCAAGTAAATTTTTTCCAAAATAATGTTTAATTATTTTACCTTTTAATTTTAACCTTTCTAAAGCTGCTTGGGCTAAAATTAAAAACTCTCCATTAATTTTTATTTTTACATAATCAATATCTCCTCTAATAGCTAAGGCCGTATTGCCCGGCAAGGTCCAAGGAGTAGTGGTCCAAACTAAAAAGGAAGTTTTCTCCTGATTTTTTATTTTAAAACGAAGATAAACCGAAGGGTCTTCCACGTTATCTCGATAACCTTGATTAACTTCAAAATTAGAAAGGGGTGTTTCGCAGTGAGGACAATAAGGAACACTGCGATAATCCTGATAAATAAGTCCTTTATCCCAAAGTTGTTTAAATACCCACCAAATAGATTCCATATACCAAGTCTCCATAGTTTTATAATCATTTTCCATGTCCACCCAGCGACCAAAACGAGGAATTATTTTTTTCCATTCGTCTACGTAGCGCAACACACTTTGTTGACAGGCTTCATTAAATTTCTCAATACCCATTTTTTCTATATCCTTCTTCGATTTTATCCCCAACTCTTGCTCTACTAACACTTCTACCGGCAAGCCGTGACAATCCCATCCCCAACGCCGATTAACCCTAAATCCCTTCATTGTTTGATAGCGGGGTACTACATCTTTTATTAAAGAAGCTACTAAATGGCCATAATGAGGAAGACCGGTAGCGAAAGGGGGGCCATCATAAAAAACAAAATCGCCCTTAGGAGATTTTTTCTTCAAGGTTTTGGCAAAAATATTGTTTTTTTGCCAAAATTTCAAAATTTTTTCCTCTTCTTTTACAAAATCAAACATAGGTTATAATTTCAATTTCTTAAATCTCATATTTGAATAAGCAAAATTTAAAGCATTCTGGTAAAGTTTTTCAGAAATATTCATCGCCCAAGACATAAAATCCTTCCTCTCCGCCCAAGCATTGTCATTATCCAAGAGGCGAGATAAAAATTGTAAATCTTTCTTCTTGAACATTTTGGGACGCACTTTTTGTATTAATAAAATACTCTTTTTCTTATCCTGTTCAAGAGTGCCTTCTATCATTAGGATATCTTTGATCATTTTAAATAAAAACTTAATTAATACCCGCACTTCTTCTTTAGATGTGATTGGCTGTCCTAAAATATTCATTTTTCTAATAGTATGAGCATATTGGCGAATTTTTTGGAGCAAACTTAATCGCACTTGATATTGACTCGGACCAGTCATTAAATTAAAAATATTTTGGCCATAAAGCAAAATTGATCCTCGTAAATGCCAGTACATTCCAGGGGCTATAGGTAAAGTAGTAACAATTTCCATATCATTTTACTAAATAGAAGTCTATTTTTTTATTATTAAAATCAATCTGTTTCTTTAGTAAAAAATTATCAGGTTTTTTTTCTATTAAATTTTCACTACTAGTTTTTACTTTAATTTCTTCATTAAACTTTTTCACTAACTCCTTTATTTCCTCAGATCCTGTTTCAAAATAAACAATTGCTTTATCTTGAATAGTTAATCCCGCCTCTTTTCTTAAACCGCTGATTTGCCTTGCTATTTCGCGCAACATTCCTTCGTTTTTTAATTCTGACGTAATTTCTGTATTTAACGCTACTTCAATTTCGCCTTCGCTAACTTTTAACCAATTTTCTTTTTCCTTTATTGTTTCAACTAATTCGACTTCTTTTACATTTAATTCGTCTTTTATTAGATTAAGCAGATTTTCTTCAATTTTTAATTTTTCATTTTTAATTTTTAATTTTCCCAATGGCTGTCTAACTTTAATCCCTGCTTTTTTTCTTAAACTATGCCCTAACTCGCAAATTTTTCTAACACTCTTCATTTTTGCTTCAAGTTTTTTATCAATTAATTTTTTATCTGCTTTCGGCCATTTTTCTAAATGAACTGACTCTAACATTTTTTCTGTTTTTAAAAAAGAAAACATTTTCTCAATTAAAAATGGCATAAAAGGAGCAATTAATTTTGAAAGAGTTAAAAGTATAAAATACAAGGTTCTGATAGCTTCCGCGTCTTTGTCGATTCGATGAAATCTCTCTCGACTTCTTCTGATATACCATAAAGACAGGTCAACGGTGAAAAACTTCTCTATGCTCAAAGAGGCGTCCATCGCGTCATATTTGTCTAAACTTTCTGTCACTTTAAGGATTAAACTATTTAAACAAGAAATAATCCATCTATCTAAAATATTTTTTGAGAGAGTTTTAATTTTTAACTTAGCTAATTCTTTTTTAGAAACATAAGTATTAAAAAAAGTATAACTATTGAGTAAAGTTAAAAGCTTTCTTTTATTTTCTTCGGCTATTTTATAGCCAAATCTTAAATTATAAACAGGATTTTGTTTGACGTACATCCAACGCATCACATCTGCTCCAATTTTTTCAGCTGCTTCGTCAAACCAGATAGCGTTTCCCTTAGATTTATGCATTTCTTCCCCTTTTTCATCAACTATTAAAGCGTGACCAAAAATTGTTTTAACCGGCGGTCTATTTTCTAAAACTTGACTCATGGCTAATATAGCATAGAACCAATTACGAAATTGACCTGGAAAGCACTCGCAAATAAATTCAGCCGGAAACCATTTTTTCCAAAAGTTTTTATCTTTAAAATAACTCATGGTTGAAAAAGGAACTATACCAGCATCAAGCCAAGGGTTACCGACGTCAGGAATCCGAGAAATAACTGCTTGACATTTCGGGCATTTTATTTTTACCTTATCTATCCAAGGTCGATGAGGAGAATGTCCTTCAAATTTTTTCCAGCCCTCAACTGATTTTTCTTTTAATTCCTCTTTAGAACCGATCACTGTAAAATAACCGCAAGAAAAACATTCATAAATTGGTAAAGCCAAGCCCCAATAGCGTTTTTTAGAGATTAACCAGTCACGCATATTATTCAACCAGTCTATTTCTCTCTCAAGACCAAAAGAAGGAAGCCAATTTATTCTTTGGGCTGATTTTATTAAAGGTTTTCTTATTTTGTCCATCGAGATATACCATTCATTGACTAGCCGGAAAATAAGCTGGCTATCACAACGCCAACAAAGAGGATAATTATGTTTATAATCTTCTATTTTAAAGACCCTTTCTTTTTTCTTTAAATTTTCAAAGATTAAGTCATTTACCTCGGTCACTAATTTGCCGCTCAAAAAACCAAAAGAATTTTTGTATCTACTTTCTTCATTAGTAGGATCAATAATCGGCAGCCATTTTTTTTTGCCCAATTGAAAGTCTTCTACTCCACAGCCAGGGGCAAGATGAACGATACCCGTCCCCTCTTCAGCCATTACTTCGTCCCAAACCAAGACAGGGTAACCATCTTTTATATTTTCTTTAACAGCTGGTAGCTCATCAAACAATCCTTTGTATTTCAAACCTTCTAATTCTTTGCCCTTAAAGGTTTTTAATATTTTCCCGGGAATCAAATCTGCTACTTTGTCTTTCAGGAGGATATAATTTCCCTCTTCCCTTTGAACTTCAGCATAAATCAACTCTGGATGAACAGCAATCGCTACGTTTGCTGGCAGCGTCCAGGGTGTTGTCGTCCAAACAAGAAAAAAAGTGTTTTTTCTAGCCAGAAGAGGCAATTTAAAAAAGATTGCCTTATGAACCACCTCTTGATAGCCGCCTTCTAAGATTTCGTGCTGGCTAATGGCCGTGCCACAACGAGGACACCAGGGAACAACGTCTCTCCCTTTGTATAAATAACCATTTAAATAACATTTTTTTAAAAAAGACCAAATGGCATAATTATTCTCGTCTGACATGGTATAATAAGAATTTGGCCAATCCATCCATTGCCCTAAACGAATTGATTGTTCAGTTTGAATTTTCGAATATTTTTTGACCCTTTCTTTACATTTTTCCACAAATTTATCTATCCCATATTTCTCAATGTCCTTTTTGGTTGTAAAACCTAACTCTTTTTCTACTTCTACTTCAACCCAAAGACCCTGACAATCGAAACCATTCTGAAACCGCTCGTCAAATCCTTGCATCGCCTTGTAACGTCCAAATAAATCTTTATAGGTTCTACCCCAGGCATGATGGATTCCCATTGGATTGTTGGCAGTTATTGGACCATCTAAAAATGACCAGCGCTTTTTGCCTTGGTTTTTTTTTCTCAGTTTCTCAAAAATTTTATTTTTTTTCCAAAACTTTAAGACTTCTTCTTCGTTTTTCGGAAAATCATACATACATTATAATTAACTTACAACTTACAATTAATTAACTTATAACTTACAACTATTTATCGGATTTCTCCCTGCCAATTGATTAAAGCATCAGCCAGATGGCTATCAATTTGATCTATTTCTCCCTGAATTTTTTCAAGCGTAAATTCATCCTGAGCAGTATAATCAATTTTTGAAGTAAAAGGTATCACCTTGTTTACATCTGTTGCTTCAGGTTTAACCGTGATTTCTACTTTTGCCTCAAGTAGAGAATATGATTCACCTTGATAAGAATCAAGACGGTCAACTTGCCAAGAAATTTCTCTTGTCTCCTCATTGTAAAAAATAGAACCAGTGCTTGCTTCTTTGATGTTTAGCCAAGTTATTTTCGGGCTTAAAATTGTTTTAACGACTAAATCTTTAATTGGATTAGAAGTATTTTTTAATCTGAAAAATAACCAAACTTTTGTTTCTTCACCAACTCTAAAAGGTAAAGGTCCTTCGCCAATCGGGACAGGTAAATAATCGTCACTATAATATCTTGATTCAGCTGTTAATTTAAGATTAGTCCTAATTTTAATGGTTGTTTCTTTTTCTCCTAAATTTATTCTTTCTTTTTTCTCTAATAAATTATCTGGCAGATAATCAGAGGAAGCTTTTAAAACAATTTTACCCTCTTTAATTCTTTCGGCCGCTGCGCTAAGTTTGTCTTTTAGAAATAAATTAAAATCAACTTGGCCAGATGTTTTGGCTTTAATGTTTAAAAAATCAGAGTTGGTTTCTTTATCAAAAATGACCTCTTTATCGCTTGGCTCAAGAGATAATTTTATTTTTTCTAAATTAAGCGGGCTTAAATCACTCAACGCCAATTTTATTCTAAAATTTTTTAAATCTACCTCGCTATTATTTTGATAAAGGATGCTCACTGGTACCATTTCCCCCCAACTGTAAATCATCTCTTCTCCTTCTTTATTATTTATTTTGATATTTAAAGAAACGTCAGGTTTTTCAACTAAAATCTGCTCGTCTATTTTGCTTAAAGAAAAAGATTGACCTCCGTTATTTCCCGTGGCCACAAATTCTAAATTAGTCTGGCCTATTTCACCTTTAGAGACCGCTTTTACCGTCTCTTTTTTTTCTTCTTGAGGCAATAATTTATCAATTTGCCAAATAGTCTTCTCTCCTTCTTTTTTAAGAGATTCGTTCTCTTTAAAAATTAGATTATCCGGTAAAATAACTTTTAGATTTGAAAATTCTTTTGTTGCTAAATTTTTTGCAGAAAGCCCTACGTCTATCTCTTGACCTAAGTTGATTTTGGAAGGAAAAGAAACGGTCAACTGAATTGATGGCTCTAAGGTGTAGGAGAAAGAAAATTTCTTTTCAAAGAGAGGGTTAAAGCCGACCAAGTTAAAAGAAAGAGAACCATTAATAAATTGCTTGTCTTGAGGCTGACTAAAATTTTGAGCCTTAAAAACAATTTCTTTCATTTCGCCTTTCTCAATTTCTTTCAAAAACCAAATATATCCTTTCTCTATCTTTTGGTTAAAATTTAACGAAGAATCGGTCAATAAAAAGTCTGGCGGCGTTTCTATTTTTATTTCTATGTTTTCAAGAGCGTAATCTTCTCGATTAGCAATTTTAATAGTAAGTTGAACTTCTTCCCCAATTTTTGCCTTTGAAGATCCCTCAAGCCAAAAATCAACTTTTACTTCTTCAAAATTCTTTTGATTAATAACACCCTTTTTATTAGGGCTCCAATAAGAAATATAAATCAAAGAAAGTAATAAAGCCAAAAGAATAAAAAATATAATTATTGTTTTCTTTTTTTTTCTTTTTGGTCTTTCTAATTTAGATTCTCTGAAAAAAGACATAATTTTATTTTACCGACTTTTAAAAATTTGTAAAGTCGGAATAAAATGCTATAATTAAATTACCTTAGTCTTAATTTTAAATAGTAAATTTAATTTCAAGGTTCCTGAGCGAAGTCCCACTAAGCGGGACGAAGCGAAGGGTTCTTATAATTCTATTATGCCTTTACTTGTTACAAATAAAAAAGCCTATCACGACTATGAAATTTTAGAAATTGCTGAGGCAGGCATTGTTTTAACTGGTCCAGAAGTAAAATCAGTCAAATTAGGTCAAGTTAGTCTAACTGGTGGCTATTCAACTGTTGATAAAAACAATGAAGTTTGGTTAAATAATATTCATATTGCTCCTTATAAACCAGCTTCAGGAATACAAACAGATTATAACCCCTTAAGAAGCAGAAAACTTTTATTAAAAAAAAAGGAGATCTCTTCTTTAATCGGAAAAATTAATATTAAAGGGTACACCCTTATTCCTTTAAAAATATACACTAAAAATAAGTTTATTAAAGTGGAAATCGGCTTATGTCGAGGAAAAAAGAAATGGGATAAAAAAGAAGAAATTAAAAAAAGAGAAGAAAAAAAGAAAATTAGAGAAATGCTAAAATATCAATAGTTTTGATAGCTCCTCATAAATATTGTTCAATAGGAGATTCAAGGTTCTGCGAGCGAAGCGAGCAGGTTCTTATAATTAAACTACCTTAAAAATATATAGAAGTTTAATTTCAAGGTTCTGCGAGCGAAGCGAGCAGGTTCTTATATTGACAAATATATTCTTTAACTTTATAATATAATATAGTTGGGGGTGAAAGGCTTCGACAAAAAGTTCAAGATAAAAGTTGCTTTTCGCACAAGAGTTAAGCGTTGTTCTCTTAAAATCATAAATGCCAATTTATTTGAAGGACAGAAGACACTTCGCGTGTCTCAACTAGTCCCTGTTATGGCTTAAAGCTATAACCATCAGAGCTACAACTCCTGCTAGTAGTATCCTGGTGTTATTTGGCAGGATAAGCAAACACTGTTAAGTCCTAATTTGTTTGTCGAAAATAAAGGACTTTGGTTATAAAAATTTGTTTGATTTTTGTCTTATAACCGAGAAATAAATCAAACTATTAAAAGTAGACGCTTTTATCAATACTTTTTGGACGGGAGTTCAATCTCCCCACCTCCACCATCCAAAACGCATTATAAATTTTAAATTTAACTAATTTTTGATTTTATTAAGTACTATCGGTTCAACAATAACATTACTGCCAGAGAACTTCGTTTAGTTGACAAAGAAGGTAAATACTTGGGTGTTTTCTCAAGAGACGAAGCTTTAAAAATGGCTGAGGAAAAAGGACTTGATCTGATTGAAATTGATCCGAAAGCAAATCCACCAGTAGCCAAAATTACTGACTTTGGTCAATTCAAATACGAACAACGAAAAAAAGAAAGAAAACAAAAGACAGAAAAACTTAATGAAACAAAAACTATTTGGATTAGTCTAAAAATCGGTCGACATGACCTTGAATACAAAAAAGCTCAAATAGAAAAATTTCTGACTAAAAAAAAGAAGGTCAAAATTGAAATTACTTTAAAAGGTCGAGAAAAGGCTCATTTTGATTTAGCTTCTCAGCTCTTAGAAAACTTAATCAAAGATTTAGCCAACAAAGGAAAAATAGATGAGTCTCCAAAAAAACAAGGAAATAAAATTTTTGCTTTAATTAATCCTCTTTAAATGATGTCTACAACTTCTATTCTAAAAAGATTCAAAATAACCAAGAGGGGGAAATTTTTGCATAAATATTGCGGGCAAGATCATTTTAATGCAAAAGATTCGACTAAAAAAATCAAAAATAAAAGGAAAGAAAAAGAAATTTCGAAAACTTTTAGAAAAATTTTAAAAAATAGTTTATGAGAGTGAAAAGAGGTAAAGCGCATCTTAAAAGAAGAAAACATCTTTTAAAAAGAGTTAAAGGATTTAAATGGGGCAGAAAAAGTAAAATTAAATTAGCCAAGGCTGCTATTTTTAAAGCCGGCGAGCATGCTTTTGCTGACAGAAGGAGAAAAAAGAGAGAATTTAGAACTCTTTGGCAAATTAAAATCAACGCCGCTTGTCGAGAGAAAGGGATAAACTATTCTCAATTTATTCACAAATTAAAAATAAATAAAATTGGGCTTAATAGAAAAATTTTAGCTGATTTAGCAGAAAACCAACCTGAAATTTTTAATAAAATTTTAGAAGAAACTAAATAAATTATGTTTGAAAAAAACTCATCTCAAAAGAACAGAAGTATCGAGAAATCTAAAATTCCTACCTCTGAAACAGAGAATAAGGAGCAGGAAGAGCGCAGGTCTATTCTCAAAACAAATTTGGAGTTGATGATGGGTGATAAAAGAAACCAGATGATGGGTGCATTAATAAGGGAAAGTGTGGGAGGAAACGCCGGAAAATATAAAGAGTTCCCCTGTGCAGCAGTAAATTTTTACTATGATAAAAATACAGGCGAAATATCAAAATTTACAAATTATCCGAATGAAAACAAAGATTTAGTTAGCGGCACCTTTAAGATACCGGTAGAAATGTCTTCAGGAAGTCCATTTTTTAAGATAATTGAAAAATATCTTAGTCCGGAAAGTTCTAAGAAGGCAATGGAAAATTTAAAAGGAAGTATAGATTTGTATAATCAGAAAAATGTTTTAGAACAAGAAAAAATCACTTCAAAGCATTTAGCGGAAGCAATTAGTTATCGAGTGAAATTAGAGGAAGGGCTGATATAACACTGTTTCAAATCACAAAATTTATTAAACGATCTTGAACAAAGATAGTTTTTTTAATTTGTTTATTTTCTAAAAATTTCTGAATTTGGGGGCTCTGAAAAGCACATTTTTCTATCTCCTCTTTTAAAGCTCCTCTTTTAATAGTTATTTTATCTCTTAATTTACCATTGACCT
>Ga0210051_1002852_pt1 | contig 17349 bp, 10 predicted proteins | sample CryGey092014_all_FD_185464 | JGI IMG/M metagenome (GOLD analysis project Ga0210051, IMG submission 185464) | Groundwater microbial communities from aquifer - Crystal Geyser CG23_combo_of_CG06-09_8/20/14_all (SPAdes) (version 2) | ecosystem: Environmental > Aquatic > Deep subsurface > Groundwater... | reverse complement strand
CGTCTTAGACTCCGTTTCGCGGGCGCTTGTTCGCCCGATCCACAAAGCGAGCAGCGCTCCGAGAGCTTCCGCCACGGTGATCCACACTCGCGACCCCAGCGCGACGACGACGGCCGAGCCGGCGGGCATCAGCGGGCGCAGTAGAGCGGTCAGCACGCTCTCACGGACGCCCAACCCTCCCGGCGACACGATTGCCAAGAAGCCGATGGCCCAAGAAGCAGCATACGCCGATCCGGCGGCGGGCCACCGCGACCAGGGGAGGGGGACAAGGCTGCTCGCGAACACGGCAAAGGAGAGCCCCATGACCAGCCAGAGCACTCCGCTGAGAAGCAGCGTTCCCAGCAACTTGCGGACACCAGGGAGGCGTTCGGGTACGGTGCGACCGGTCGAGCGGAACACCGCCCGCAGGACGCGAGGCTGGACCAGCGCCAGTGCCAATACCAGCAGCACCGGGGCGGCGACCAGCAGCGGGCGTCCTGAGTCGCTGGCGGCGCCAAACCCAGCGATTGAAATAAGGGCCGCTCCGAGTAGCACCAGGCTCAGTTCCAGCGCCATACACGTGAACGTCACTGCCGCTCCGATGCCCTTCTCCGCGGCAAGGTGGCCGCGGCCAAGGGCGTACCAGACGCTGCCCGGCAAGTAGCGGCCTAACTCGGAGAGCGCCCACATCCGAAAGGCTTCGCGGAAATGGAGCGGGTGACCGAAGCTCCGCAGCAGGGACTGCCAGAGCAACCCGCGGAGCGCAAACCAGCCCCCCGCCAACACCAGCGACAGTGCCCACCGGCCCCAGTGTATCGACCATCGATGCTGTCGCAGCGAGTGCCAATCGCTGGCCAACGCCACGCCCAGGTAGGCGAATGCCGCCGAGAGGACGAGGGCAGTCAGCAGCGGCCGCCACCTCGCCAAATGACCTCGCCGACCGGGATCACCCATGTCGTTTCGCTACTCCAGCCGTTCCGCGACGGAGTAGCTCTTCTGCTCGTCGGGTTGCTGACTGATGAGCATCTCACCGACGAGCCCCAGCGACACAAGCTGCACGCCGAGGATCATCAAGAGCACGCCAAGGAGCAGAAGCGGCCGGTTGCCGATGGGACGGATCCCGAGGAACCAGAGCGTGGCCAGGTACGCGTTGGCCGCCAACCCCATGAGGAGGCAGCAGAGCCCCGTCCCACCGAACAGGTGGAGGGGCTTCGAGGCATACCGGGTCAGCAGCAGAACGGTGTGCAGGTCCAGGAACCCTTGAACCAGCCGCCCCCAGCCGTACTTCGATCGCCCGTGGGCGCGCGGGCGGTGGTTCACCACCAGCTCTCCCACGCGGAATCCCTTGGCATGTGCGAGGATGGGGACGAATCGGTGCAACTCGCCATGGAGCCGGATCTCCTGGACCACTTCGCGCCGGTAGGCCTTGAGCCCGCAGTTGAAGTCGTGCAACGGCAGGCCGCTGACCCAGGCCAGGATGCGGTTGAATAGCCGGGACGGGAGCGTCTTGGAGAGGGGGTCGCGACGAACCTTCTTCCAACCTGACACGAGGTCGTAGCCTTGATCCAGTTGTGCGAGCAGCCGCGGCAGCTCTGCGGGATCATCCTGCAGGTCGCCGTCCATGGTGATGACCACTGCGCCTCGCGCCGCCTCAAACCCGGCGGCGAGCGCGGCCGATTTGCCGAAGTTGCGCCGGAATCGGACCACGCGCACTGCCGAGCCATCGCCCGTGTGGCTGTCGTGGAGCGAGCGCAGCTCGGCGAAGGTGTCGTCGGTGCTGCCGTCATCCACGAAGACGACCTCCCACGGCACGTCAAGGGGCCCCATTGCCTCGGCGATCTCACCAAGCAGCACGGCGACATTGCCGGCTTCGTTGCGGACCGGGATGACCAGCGAGACCAGGGGGTGTTCCGTTGGCACTACCGCTCTTCTCCGTTGGGTGTCGGGCGGGGACCTGCCCGGTAGACGTGGAACACTTCCAGCGTGTCGTCCTTCGTGTAGAGGTAGGGGAGGTTGCGGCCGGTGACGGCGTAGAAGCTCGCCCCGCAGAAGCCGTTCATGGTGAACATGCGGAGTCGAGTTCGGTAGGTGCGCTCCGATACCTCTTCCAGGCGAGGGTACAGCCCGGGCGGCATCGGGCCCTTGTGCACGCGCTCCGGGATGATTACCAGCTCACCGGCGTGCGGCTGCGGCCCGTTCGTCTCCAGTTGCCGCCATCCGGCCCGCTGGGCGTACTGCTGCCAACCCCAATGACCGGCGAACCACACCCGTCCTCGACTCACGGGAAGCGCCTTTGCCATGGTCCGCACGAACTGCCGGTAGGTGTCTGCGTACTGATAGTCGGCAGCAGCGACCCACGCGCTGACAACCACCTGAGCCGCGAGGCAGAGCGTCAACGCGCCGGCCGACACCAGCCTGACCGGCCGATCCACGCGTTGGAGCGCGCGGCAGCCCAATAGACACAACGGCGCCATCGCGGGCAGCAAGTGTCGGACCGCCTGGAACATGACATACACGACGCTGAAGTACACAACTGCGAAGAGCCATGCAATCAGGAACAGCTCGTCTCGCCACTGCGCTGCAACTTCGGCTGCCGGGTCCCCAGTCCGCCGCGCAGCCAGCCAGAGGCAGCGGAGGGTGAGCAACACGAATGCCGCCGCCAGGGCCCAAATCAACAATCCGCCCGACTCAGACCAAAGCCAACACTGCCCGTCCGGCGGCGGGTCCAGGAAATGGCTGCGTAGCCCACGCGCCACCAGTGGAGCGGCGGCGCCGTACACCAGCACGCGCCACCACGAACGGCTCGCCGCCGTGCCTGCCAGGAGCGCCGGCGTCAGGAAGCAGCACGCGCCAATCACCGCCATTCCGGGGTAGAACTGGTCCTGCCAGGCAAGCTGGCTCCGGCTCTCGGCCATCAGGTATTGCAGATGCGTGACCCCATGTGCCCACACGTTCTGCAGGCACCAGAGCCCTACGGCTGCCGCTCCCGGAAGGAGCGCCCACAACGGGCGCACCCGGCCGCGAAGCAATGGGTACAGTGCCAGGAGCGGGAAGAGAACGGCGGCGGAGTACTTCGTCAGCACGGCGCCTCCCGCCAACAGCGAACCGGCAACCAGCAGCCAGGGGCGGTCGTCATCGGTCCCGCGCACGAACACAGCAACCGCGGCCGCAGCCAGTGCCATTGCCGGCACATCGCGCATCACGTTGCTCGAGACCACCACCGCCGGGCTGGTCAACACGAACAGCACCGGCCACCACGACCTGTTGGCGAACCGCCGAGACAGCTCGGCCGCGGCAACCGCCAGCACGACCAGGAACAGCAGCATCGCTCCATGCAGCGCCACTTCTGAACACCCGAAGACGGCGATGAAGGGCGCCAGGTAGTAGCTCAGTAGCGGCGGGTTTGTGGTCTGCTTGAACAGAGGAATCGGGTCGCTATCCCAGTTGATCTCTCCGTCCAGCGGCCGCAGCGGATGCTGTAGCACCTGCGCCGACACTGCGAGCACCACCGGATCGTCGATGTGAAAGGGCTTGTTGAGGAACGGCAGGCCGACAGCCAGCGCCAGCAGTGCTGCTGACCGGTGGGTGCCATGGGAGCGGGGCTGTTTGGTATCAGTCATGACGCGAAAGCAGCCAGAGCGTGTTCCGGCGACACGGCGAACTCCCCGTAGTTTAGCCAAACCGTCCCGCCACGCACAGTGGAGCCTCGGGCGCCCCCCGAAAGGCAACGCTCTACCGTCACCGCCCGGGAGAGGGCCAGGCGTGTGTGCGCTGCCGGGAGGGAACCGCGCCCTCGCCGCGAATCTCCCTCCGGTGAAGATCGGTGAAGCACACATTTGGCTCCTGCTACATTGAGCTGACAGACGACGGACTGACCGTCGGAAACGCCCTATTCGAGCGCCGTTGGCGGGTTGAGAACGGGCTGCTGTATCCGGTGTCGTTCTGCGCGTTTGGCACGGAGTGGATTGCTCGGCCGGCCGAAGGGCCGGCGCCGCTACCCGAAGGGGCAGTACCGGACGAGCCTCGAGTCGTGACGCTGGTGCGATGTGGGGAGGAGCGGCCGCCGGTGGAGGCGCCATCGCTCGTGGCTGAGGTGGTCGCTGAGGGCGCGACGCTGACGCTGCGGTACCGATTCCAGGTGTTCCCGGCGGCAGCGGGGGCGGCTGTTCAGCTTGCCGCGGAGGAGTCGGGAACTGCACCGGCTCCGCAGGGGGCAGAGCCGCTCTCCGAGTCGTCTGCCGAGGTGCCGACGGGCGTCGAAGAGGCAGACTCCCGCCGGCTGGCGCCGCCGGCGCGAGAAGGGGAGGTGCTGGACTGCTTCGAGCTGTCGCCGCCGCACCTCCGGCTGGTGCAGGTGGTCCTGCGCGACCAGACCGACCGCTACGACGAGCTGGTCTTTGAGAACGAGTGGCTGCTGCATAGTAACGAACAGGACGTGTTGCTACAGGGCAACCTGTTCTTCGTCGAGAACACGTTGACCGGCGCGGGGTTGGTCTTCCTGAAGCAGGCGCCGCTGCCCCACGCGCGGCCGCACAAGTGCGCGGTGGACTTCCGGGCTTCGGGAAGCGGCCTGTCGTTTGGTCGGAAGCCCGACGAGGCGTTCGGCCCGGGCCATCCGCGGTACCCCCTGGCGCACCGGTGCGCGTTCTTCGGCCACGGAACAGGCGGCGAGAGGGGCGAGGGATACCCGTACGTGGTGCTGGCGTACGAGGGCGGCCGGTCGGGTCGAGTGGAGGCGCTGCAGACGTACCAGCGACAACTACGTCGCTACGACCCCCAACGCGACGGCATGTTCCTCAGCAACACGTGGGGCGACCGCTCGCAGGACTCGCGGATCAACGAGTCGTTTCTGCAGGAGGAGGTAGCGGCGGCGGCTCGGCTCGGCGTGGACGTGGTGCAGATCGACGACGGTTGGCAAACGGGGCGCACCAGCAATTGGACCGATGCCAAGGGAGGCGTCTGGGAAGGCTACTGGGCGGCGGATCCGCGGTTCTGGGAGCCGAATCCCGAGCGACTGCCTAACGGGCTGGCGCCGCTGGTGGCGCAAGCCCGCGAGTCGGGGAGGCGGTTCGGTCTGTGGTTCTCGCCCGACTCCGTCGACGACTTCGCCAACTGGCAGAAGGACGCGGCCAAGCTGCTGGAGTTGCACCACACGCTGGGGATCGATTACTTCAAGATGGACGGCATCAAGGCGCGAACGCGGGCGGGCGAGCGCAGTCTGCACCGGCTGTTCGACACCGTGCTCCGCGAGTCGGGCGGCGCGGTGACCTTCGACCTCGACGTGACCGCAGAGATCCGCCCCGGGTACTTCGGGATGATGCACACGGGGCCGCTCTTCGTCGAGAACCGATACACCGACTTCCATCGCTACTGGCCCCACCAGACGCTGCGGAACCTGTGGAAGCTGGCGCAGTACCTCGACCCACTGCGGCTGCGGATGGAGTTCCTCAACCAAGCGCGCAATGCCGACCTCTACGTCGACGACCCGCTCGCGCCCTCAGCCTACAGCCCGGCGTACTTGTTCGCGACGGTCATGTTCGCCAACCCGTTAGGTTGGTTCGAGGTGTCGAACCTGCCGAAGTCGTACTTCGAGGAAGTCGCGCCGCTGGTGCGCGTCTGGAGGGAACATCGCGAAGCGATTTTCAGTGGGACGATCATCCCGATCGGTGACCCGCCTGACGGCACGGCGTGGACGGGATTTGTCTCGGCAGCGGCCGACCGACGGTCAGGCTACCTGCTGCTGTTCCGCGAGCACAATGACCGCGCCCGGTGGGAGACGGAGCTGCCGTGGCTGGACGCCGGGAAGTACAGCGTCCGTCCGCTCGCCGGCAGCGGCGTTGCCTCCGTCCGACACGGCCGATTAGAGGCGAAGCTGCCGACGCCGCAGACGTTTCTGTTTGCGGAGGTTGTGCCTCCCGGCCGCCGTGAGGAGGCAACGTAGGGGAGAGGAACGCCCTCACCGGACTCTCGCCACTCCGAGCCGCGACTGTGAGGGAGCGCATGACACGCGGACGTGGTGCGCGACTCCGACGGCTCACGCGCTCCCTCACGGTCGCGGCTCGGAGTGGCTGCGGATTCCAGGAGAAGCACGAAAGGACCACACCATGGACGAACAAACCCAGTCACCCGCCCTCACTCGTCGTGTCTTCCTAACCGGCGCCACCGCGGCCGCCTCCCTGACTGTGCTCAAGTCTGGCGCGGCCCGCGCGGCGCGGGCCAACTCCGCCATCGACCTCGGGCTTGTCGGCTGCGGCGGGCGCGGCAAGTGGCTGGCGAGTCTGTTCCGGCAGGTGGAAGGCGTGAAGATCGTCGCGCTGGCCGACTACTTCCAGGACCGCGTCGATCAGGCACGCGGGATGTTCGGGGTGGATCCATCCCGTTGCTACACCGGGCTCAACGCCTACAAACGATTGCTCGACAGCAAGGTGGAGGCAGTCGCCATTGAGACGCCGCCCTACTTCCACCCCGCGCACGCCGCCGCCGCGGTGGACGCCGGCAAACACGTCTACCTGGCCAAGCCCATCGCCGTGGACGTGCCGGGCTGCCAGACCATCCTGGAGTCGGGCAAGAAGGCGACGGAGAAGAAGCTGTGCTTCCTCGTGGACTTCCAGACGCGCAACCAGCCGCTCTTCCGCGAAGCGGCCAAGCGTGTGCACGCTGGCGATATCGGGACGATCGTCTGCGGTCAGGCCAACTACCACGCCGGGCGGCTCGGCCGCCAAGCTGATCCGGGCACGCCCGAGGCGCGGCTCCGCAACTGGGTGTTCGACATCGCCCTTTCCGGCGACATCATCGTCGAGCAGAACATCCACGCCCTCGATGTGCTCACCTGGTTCCTCGACGCGGCTCCCCTGCGTGCGTCCGGCACCGGCGGCCGCAAGGCGCGCACCGATGTGGGCGACTGCTGGGACCACTTCGTCGTCACCTACTGGTTCCCCAACGAAGTGGCCCTCGACTTCAGTTCCACGCAGTTCGCCAAAGGCTACAGCGACATCTGTTGCCGGCTCTACGGCACCAACGGCACCGTCGATTCCCACTACGGCGGCGAAGTGACCATCAAGGGCGACACGCCCTACGAAGGCGGCCGCACGGGCAATATCTACCAGGAGGGCGCCGTCAACAACATGATGGACTTCCAGCGCTTTGTCACCGACGGTAAGTTCGACAACCAGACCGTCCCCGCCAGCGTCCGCAGCAACCTAACGGCCATCCTCGGGCGCGTCGCCGCGTACGGCGGGCGGGAGGTGACGTGGGCTGAGATGATGAAGGCCAACGAAAAGCTCGACGGAAAGCTGGAGGGGCTGACCGCCTGAGTAGCAGTCGCCAAGGGAGTCTTGCCGTGAACCTGCTGCATCGCGCCCGAGCCACCGTCTCAGTCGTCGGACTGGCGGTGCTCTACCTCTGCCTGCCGGTTTGCGCCGGCGAGCCCTTCGACTACTTCGCCAACTCGTGGAGCGTCCTCGGCCTGAAGGACTCCGCCGAGGGCACGCGCGTCACGCCCGCCAATGAACTGCTGCTTTCCAGGGGCCGCCGTCTGCAGATCCGATTCGGCCGAGCGTTGACGCCGCTGGGGCGCAAGCACACGAAGACACTGCTGGACGGCTGGCTGCCGGTAGTGCTGCTCACGGCACGCGAGGGGGCGGTGCAATACGACTTCGCCCTGTGGGCAACGCCGCTGCCGACGGTGAAGGACTGGCGAGCGGCTTTCGACTGGCCGACGGAAACGGAGAACTTCCTGAACTGGGTCCGGGTCACCGTGACGAACACCGGCAAGACAAGGGCTGAGGCGAAGATGCAGGTCGCCGAGGTTGGCACCACGGGGCCTTCGCATGTCTGGAGTCTCAGCCCTGGAGACAGCGAACAAGGGGCGGTACAGGTCCCCTTTCGCCCACTGGACGGACCGCCGTCGGAGGGCGAAGGGATTGCCAACACGTGGCTCGACCGGACAGTCGCCTACTGGCGAGGCCTTCTCGGCCAGGGCGCGCAGGTCCGGGTGCCCTGCGCGAAGGCGACAGAGGCGCTGCGTGCAGCGCACGTGTGTCAGCTCCTTGCGAACGACCACGGGGTGCTTCACGGCGGGGAGGGGTTCTACGACGAGTTCTACATCCGCGACGGCGGCTACCAGCTCATGGAACTGGAGGAAGCCGGACTCGGAGACGCAGCGGCGAAGGCGGTTGCGCACTCCCTGAGTTGCCAACGCCCGGACGGCCGGTTCGAGTCTCAAGCGAACCAGTTCGACGCCAACGGCCAGGCGCTGTGGGTGCTTTGGCAGTACTGGAAGATCACCGGCGCCCCCGAGTGGCTGGCGAAAGCGTACCCGCAGATGGCTAAGGCGGCCGAGTGGGTGAAGCAGGCGCGCCGACAAGCCCCCGCCGACTCGCCCTTCGTCGGGCTGTTGCCGAACGCGCCGGCCGATGGTGAGTTCCTCTGGGACGGCAAGCATCACATTGTCGGGTACGACCTCTGGAACCTCCGCGGCCTGCTTTGTACGGCCGACGCGGCGCGAGCGTTGGGCAAGGACGACGAAGCGGACTCGCTCTCGCGGGAAGCCGCTGACTACCGTGCCGCCATCGACGCGGTCTGGAAGCGGACGGGCGTGTCCTACTTCCCGCCAAGTTGGGAGAAGGACGGCACCCACTGGGGCAACACCGAGACGCTCTGGCCGACCGAACTGTTCCCGCGGTTTGACCGGCGGGAAACCGCGCTACTCGACGAGGTGCGCAAGCGACACGGCGGCGGGTTCGCCGAGGGCACCATTCGGTGGACGGGGGCGGCTAACGCCATTCACCCATACATGTCTGCCTACACGACCATGGCGTCACTGGTGCGAGGGGACAACGAGAAGGTCGTCGAGGAGTTCTACTGGTACCTGCTGCACTCAACGGCAACACACGCCTTCCCGGAGGGCATTTTCTACAAACGCCGCTTCGCCTGGTCGGACACCGTTCCCCACGTCACCGGCGCCTCGAACTACGCACTGATGCTCCGGCACATGCTGATTCACGAACGCGGCGACGAACTCCACTTGCTGCTTGCCGTGCCTGACTGGTGGCTGGCAGACAAGCAGGAGATCCGCGTGGAGCGAGCGCCCACGCACTTCGGGCCGATGAGTTTGACGGTCCGGGGTACGGCCAAAGGCGTCCAGGTGACGCTGGGCCCGCCGCGTCGCGAGTCACCGAAAGCGATCGTCTTGCACCTGCCGAAGTCGCGGCCGCTCATTGGCGCACTGCCCGGTGTCACAGTGCTGACCCGAACGGACCAGTCTGAGCGCTGGGACTTCCCGACGGTCGTGAAGCGATACCACGAGCAAGCCCCTGCCGCGAAGCCCATTCCCGGTTTGGTGAAGCTGCCGCTGAGTCCGCCGCTGGTCGCCGGTCGCTGCCAGTTGCTGGACCTCGCGCCGCTGGGCAACACCGACCCGTTCACCGCGCCGTTCGGAGTGCCCAATCCGGGGAAGTACCTGTTCATCGGCATGCCGGTGGGCGTGCAGACCGTCGGTGGCGTGCCGTTCCGGATCCTCGATCCGCGGACGAACAACGGCCGTGGCTTCCTGGTACTGCACAGCCCGAACGGACCGGCAGACATCAAGTGGCCGACGAAAGCGGGGATCCGGGTCGGCGCCCGCGCCAAGCGTGCCTTCTTCCTCGGCAACGTTCACGGCTGGGGCAGCAGCGACGAAGGCACCGGCGCAGGGGGCGCCGTCGCCGAGTATGTGATCCGCTACGTCGACGGCAAGGAGCAGACGGTGCCCCTCATCACCGGCCGCACCGCCGACGACTGGGCATCGGCACCGGAGGCGACCGAGACCTACTGCGGTCTGCGGGGTGAGCCCTGGCACCTCAATGTGCTGGGGGTCACGCTGCGCCCGGTCAAGATCGACGGGATCGTCTTCCGCGACCTGGGCACGATCGCCGCGCCGGTATTGGTGGCAGTGACACTTGCCCCTTGACCTGTGAGGCCTCAACGAGTGGCCCGAAAGGACACACGCACTTGCCCCGACACCTGAGATGGGCTACCCACGCCGACCTCGCCATCAACATCGCGCCGAGCGTCGCCCGCGAGGACTTCCTCGACCACATGACCTTCCAGCGCAATGTCGGGCCGTTGTTCACCGAGACCTTCGGCCCGATCATCGGGTTGAAGGAGGAGTGGGCGGAGCAGGGCGCGACCGCGAACGAGCTGGATCTGTCGGCGTTTCGGTATCGCTGCGAGGCACGAGGCAGCGTGCCGGTCAACACCGGCTGGATGGGCGGCACCAGCGCGGTGCTGGAGGAGACCGACCGGTACCTGCTCACCCGCGACGCTCGCGGGCGCACGATGAAGCTCATGAAGGGCGTGGCTACGCTGCCGCTGCCATTGGACTTCCCCGTGGAGACCGTGGATGACTGGCGGAAGCTCAAACACCACTACGAGTTCAGCGAGGCCCGGTTTGCCGAGGGCTGGGAAGCCACCGCGAAGCAGCACCGGGAGGCCGGGCGCGTCGTTACCGTCGGGATCCCTGGCGGCTTCGACGAGCCGCGCCAGCTCATGGGGGAAGAGGGCGTCTGCGTCGCCTTTCACGAGCAGCCGGACCTGATCCACGAGATGCTCGCTACCCTCGGCGAAACGGCGTTCCGCGTGTTGGAGCGGGTCTCCTCGACGGTCCAAGTCGACCTACTGAGCGTGCACGAGGACATGGCAGGCAAGAGCGGCCCGTTGGCTGGACCCAGGCAGGTCGCGGAGTTCATCAAGCCGTACTACCGCAGGCTTTGGGACATGCTTCACGAGCGGGGCGCTCGGCTCTTCGACCAGGACTCCGATGGCAACATGAACGGCGTCCTCGAGGCCTTTCTTGACGCGGGAGTCAACTGTATGCATCCGATGGAACCAGCGGCCGGCATGGACATCGTGCAGGTCCGCGAGAAGCACGGCGCCAAGCTCGCATTCTACGGCGGGCTCGACAAGCATGTCCTCCGCCGAAGCCACGAAGAGATTGTCGCCGAGTTGGAGTACAAACTGCCGCCCATGGTCCGCTCCGGCGGCTGCGTTCTCGGGCTGGATCACCGCATCCCCAACGGCACCCCGCTGGAGAGCTACCGGTTCTATTTGACGAAAGTCTGGGAGGTCCTTGAGAGGGAATGGGGGAGAGGGGCGTAGGCGTTGGGTCAGGGCGCACCCCGGCGGCGGCCCCTTGTGGCGGCATTGAATGGAGCCGTGTTCGGTGATATACTACCGGTGCAAAGTCGCCCCTGGAGCGGATCTGTTCTGGACCCTCCCGAACGCTCATTGCCTACCTGCCGGACACGCGCGACAAGGACGGAGGTGGTCATCGGTCTCGCTTGACGCGGGACTCCCTTGACTCATGGCGTTGGCTGTACATGATTGGAGGCATCGGCATGCGAGCAAGCAATCAAAGTAGACAGAAGCGCGGATTCACTCTCATCGAATTGCTGGTTGTCATCGCTATCATCGCCATCCTTGCGGCGATCCTGTTCCCGGTCTTCGCCAGGGCGCGCGAGAAGGCCCGACAGACAAGCTGTCTCAGCGGGCTCAAGCAACTGGGCTTGGCGTCTGAGATGTACACGCAGGACTATGACGAGATGCTCCCCATCGGGTACCGCGGCCCCACTTGGTGCGCGGTGGTCGCCTCGTGGAAGCAGGAGATCCTGCCCTATGTCAAGAACGCCCAGCTCTACGTCTGCCCCAGCACCCCCGCCGGGGGGGCGGTCTGCGCCGCCACCGACTCCATCCCCAAAACCGGCACCTTCGGCAGCAACGCCTTCTGGTCGGAGTCGGGCAGCCTCGCCACGCTCAGCTTGACTTCGTTCACCCAGCCGTCTTCGACGTTTCTGATCGGTGAGAACGGTGAGGGGGGACTGGGTTGTTGAGCCTCCCACGGGGAAGACGCCCAGCGCGGTCTGGGACAGCAGTGCGGGCGAGGTGAAGTTCCCGCATAATGGCGGGTCCAACTGGGCCTACGCGGACGGGCACGCCAAGTGGTGGCCCGCTCAGAATGTCTGCCAGAACGACTGCTGGGAGTGGAAGCTCACCAAGCCGTGAGCCCTCTTCTGTCGCCGCCAGCCCTCAGTGCGCGCACCCGGTTCGCGCCTCTCGTGCTCGCGTGCCTGTTGGTGGCGGTCCCGAGGGCTTGGTGCCAGCCGCAAGAGCTTGCCGGGAATCCCGGCATGGAGTCCGGGAAGCATGGCGGGCCGCCGGAGGGGTGGGTGGCGAACTCGTATGGCGAACTGGTGACGACGCTGTCGTGGGACGCGGACATGGCGCACACGGGGAAGGCCTCTCTGCGGCTCCAGTGCCAGGTGTTCCGGGGCGGGGCGGCGCAGGCGTACCTCCCCGTCGACTCGGTGAGAACGGGGGAGACGTACACGCTGCGAGCATGGATGCGAGGAGAGAGGTCGAGCGCCCCCGCGCAACTGCTCATCCGCGACATTGGACCTCCCTATCACAACTACCTTGGCACCAGCGCCCTGGTGACCGGAGAGTGGCGGCCGGTGGTCGCCATTGGCAAGGCAGACGCCGGCGGCAACAGCGTCGGCCTCTTTGTCAATTTCCAGAGCGCCGGGACGTTGTGGCTGGATGACCTATCGCTGTCGGTCGGCGAGCACCCGGTGGCGGCTGCATGACCTGCCGAGCTATGCGCAGTGGTTCATGGTCGAGCCGGAGAAGGGCAAGTTCGTCTGGTACGACGGGCCGGTCGACGCCATGCGTGAGCAGGGCATGGAGATTCTTGGTGTGTTCTGCCGCACGCCCGAATGGGCCGGTCGCGATCCCGATGGCGAGAAGGTTGACTTCCACGCCTGGCCGCCGCGCGATTGGGACGAGTTCGCGACCTACGTCTACCGAACGGTCGCTCACTACAAGGCGAAGATCAAGCACTGGGAAGTCTGGAATGAACCGTGGGGGCGTGGCTTCTGGGCGGGGACGCCGGAGGAGTACGCCAAGCTGCTGGAGGTCGCGTACACGCAAGCCAAACGCGCCGACCCAGAATGCGTTATCGTTGGCGGCTGCTTCTGGCCGGCGGCGCCGGAGTTCACCGACCGCGTGCTGGCGACCGGCGCCCTCAAGTACATGGATGCCGTCTCGTACCACCACTACTGCGAGCCGGACGCTTGTCCGGTTGTCAGCCCATCGGCTCCGTGGAGTCCGGCCCCTACCGGATTCACGTGTTCCAGAAGCCGGGCGAGGTTGTGCTCGCCGCTTGGGCGCGGAGGGCCTTGCTGGCACCGCAGGAGTTGTCCGTTCAGTTGCCGGCAGAGGTCCATTGCTCGGACCTGATGGGCGGCGTCGTCCCTCTGGTCCGCGAGGGTGCCACCTGTCGGCTGGCGCTTCGGTCGGCGCCTTGCTACCTTTCGGTGCGGGGAGTCGAGCCGGAGGTGCTCCTGAAACGGCTCGAGCAGGCGACCCGGCAGTGAGACTGCCCATGGCGAGCGGACGGGGGGGGGCGCCACCATGCCGCGCTTCGCAGGATAGGGAGTGTGTCGCCACCAGGACCAACCCCAACACGTTCGCGCTCTGCCATTCTTTCACTCGGAGGTGCAGGATGAGTTCCACGTCCTTCGCTCTACGCTTGCTCGGCGGCATTGCCGCCGTGGCTCCAATGCTCAGCAGCCCGCGGCTGGCGGCCGCCGAGGAAGTCCGCCTTCCTGTCACCCGCGACACGTGGTTCTCCAACGTCGGCAACGAAGCCGACTGCAACACCGGCGGCGCGGCGAAGCTCAAGCTCAAGTCGATCCAGGAGATGTCGCTGGTTGATGCCGATCTCGCGCCGCTCAAGGGGCGGGTCGTCAACAAGGCGACAGTGCACCTGCGCAAGTCGGGGGACGAGCGGCTGTACCGGGTGACCGTCAGCACCTTCGCTTCCCAGTGGGTGGAGGGCAGCGCACCCACCTACCAACCGCAGCCGGGCAGCTCCTGCCACAACTGGCAGCAGTACCCCGACGTGCCGTGGGCGTATCCGGGCAGCGCTCTGTGCTCGGTGATGCTGGCGCAGGGCGGCACACTTTGGAGCATGGCGGATGCCACGTCGCCGGACACTGAGGGATGGCAGCACATTGCCGTCGACCCGCGCGTCGTCGCGGCCCGCATTGCGGGGATCAGCTACGGCTTCCTGCTGTTCGACGACACCGGCTCAGAGTGGACGCGGGACGGGGATCAGTTCCAGTGGCGCCACTTCCCCAACCGCTTCGTGTTCAGCCGGGAAGCAGGCGAGGAGAACGCGCCGTACTTCACCGTGGAGTTGGGCACGCCCGACACACAGCCGCCGGCCGTCCCGACGGGTCTAGCGGCGGAAACCGAGGACCTGCCCGCCGGAGACGCCTGGGTCTCGTGGACTACGCCGGAGGACGGCGGAGCAGCCGGGACCATTGGCTTCTCTGTGGAGGCCAACGGCAAGCCAGTGGCTCGGCATCAGGTCCCTGCTGCGGGACCGCCCGGTCAACCGGTACGCATGCACCTGCGAGACCTCGGGCTGCCCCCCGGGGCGCGGGCCGAGTTGTCCGTGCGAGCACTCGACGGTGCGGGGAACGTCGGAGAACCGGCAGCGCTGCGGTTTGCGGTGTCCGCCCACACGCCGCCGGAGCTTCCTGAAAGCGGGCCACAACCGTTTGCCGATGGCGGCCCGCTCCCGCGGCTGGGCCAGGCGGAGGTTGCAGTCATCGACGCCCTGGACAAGGTAGCGCCGGCGACCGGCAAGCTGGTCCCGCCGCAACCGGCGGAGTACCTGTCCGCGAACCACCTGTGGAACGCCCGCGAGAAGCGCGTCCGGCTCTTCGCCGCAAGAAACGAGTTCGCGACATTCCAGGTTGTGATCCATGGCCCCGCCGAGCAAGTGCTGCCTTCGCTGACGTGTGCGGGCATGCCCTCGGCCGGGATCACCGTGTCGAGGCTGCAGACCGTTCAGAGCAAGAGCGGACCACTGCCCGACCCGGTGGTGCCGTTGGGTGAGGGACTCGAGGTCGCCGCCGGAGAATGGCGAAGCGTGCTGTGCGAGCTCTACGTCCCGCGCGAGGCAGCGACCGGCGAGCACGACGGAACGCTGACGCTCACGTCGGCCGGGAAACGTCTCGATCTCACGGTGGAACTGCACGTCTGGGATCTTGCGCTGCCGGATTCCCTGAGCTTTCTCCCGGAGATGAACTGCTATGGGCTGCCGGCCAACGAGCGCGGCTACTACCGGTTGGCGCAGGAACACCGGACCGTGCTCAACCGGCTGCCCTACTCGCAGAGCGGAGACCTGCACGACGGCTGCGTGCCGGCCAGGGCGGGTGAAGCGCTCGACTGGACAAGCTGGGATGCGCGCTTTGGTCCCTACCTCGATGGTTCCGCCTTCGCCGACCTGCCTCGCGGCGCAGTGCCCGTCGAGTGCTTCTACCTGCCCCTGCACGAGAACTGGCCCTCCCCGATGGACGGGAACTACAACGGCGACTACTGGGCTGATCGGGCATTCCCCCCGTCGTACCGGCAGGCATTCGTCGACATGGCGCGGCAGTACGCCGAGCACTTTGAGGCAAAGGGCTGGCACGACACGCTGTTCCAGGGGTTCCTGAACAACAAAGTCAACTTCAAGGAGCGTGGCTGGTCGCGGGGCTCGTCGCCCTGGCTGCTGGACGAGCCGGCCAACTGGCAGGACTACTGGGCATTGCGGTTCTTCGGACTGGCGTTTCACGAAGGCGTGCGTGCTGCAGGCAGCACGACGAAAATGGCGTACCGCTGCGACGTCTCACGCCCCGAGTGGGAGCGCAACTCGCTGGAGGGGCTGCTGGACTACTACGTGGTCGGCGGAAGCGCCTTCCGCAAGTACCGGCGACTGGTCCTTGACCGCAAGGAGCAGTTCGGTTCGGTCGTCGTCGACTACGGCACGACCAACGCGATTGGGGAGAGCAACCTGCAGCCCGTCGGCTGGTGCCTCGACTCGTGGACCCTCGGCTCCGACGGTGTGCTTCCTTGGCAGACCATCGGGAACGCAGATTCGTGGAAGCAGGCCGACCAACTTTCGCTCTTCTACCCCGGGGACACCGTCGGGCAGGCGGACCCGATTCCGTCCATCCGGCTGAAAGCATATCGACGCGGCGAGGAAGATATCGAGTACCTGACGCTGCTAACCCAGGTTCTCGGCGAGCCGCGTTGGGCGGTGGGACAGGCCGTTCGCGACGCGCTCAACGTCGCCGCGCAGGCAGGCGGGACGGGCTTCGCCGGCGGTGAGGACGCGGGCGCCCTCCGCTACGCCCAGCTTCGGCCGCAAGATGCCTGGGCACTGCGCGTCCGCATCGGCCAGTTCCTGTCGGACCGGCACCCTGAACCGAAGCGCAAGCTGGTCGACTTCCGCCCGCCGCGGCGAGACCCGGCGAAAGTCGCCAGGCACGCCTACTTCGTGGGCGATCCGCAGCCGGCGGCAAAGTGAGGCACGCAGGGCGGGGTGGCGTCTCGCTGACGATCGCTGCCGTCGCGCCACACGGGCGCTGACTGGATCGGTTGGAAGTGGGGTCCGCAGCTCACGGCCGAGAAGGAGCCCGCCCCACCGACGGCGAACGAGTCTGGGCGCTTGTGGTAGAGGGTCGCATCGGCGCGGAGCGTGTTTCATGCTCGACCCCTTCAAGCTCTTCGGCAGGTTACTGCTGGCGTCGTTCCGAATCTTGGCGTACACTGTGGTCGCCGTGGTCCAGGCCGCGATCTACGTGGCCTATCGGCGGCCGGATCAGGTCGGCGATGCCTTCGGGGAGTGGGGCCGAGCGGTGACGGACGCCGTGGCCGATGTCTTCCGGTCGTGACCGAGGGGATCGGCCGGAGAACTTGAGACGGTATGCCAACCACAGGCGGATTCCAGGCGAAGAGGAGTGACTGACGACGTGCCAGCGATGAAATGTACCTCGTGCGGCAAGACGGAGCAGAGCGACAAGCAGTTCTTCGTCTGCAAGAAGTGCGGCGCCCAGTTCTGTTCCGACCACGGCCACGCAGGGAAGAAGTGCCCGAAGAACTGCGGCGGGTTCCTGGGATAGGGCTGTGGAGCAATGGCAGCAAAGGACTACTACGGGATCCTGAAGATCGAGCCGACCGCAACGGCCGAGGAGATCGAGCGCGCATGGCTCACGCTCACGAAGTTCGTTCATCCCGACCAGTTCTCCGGTAACCCCGAGATCTATGCCTACGCTCACGAGCGGATGAAGGAGCTGAACGTCGCCCGCGACACGCTGAAGGATCCGGCCAAGCGGGCAGCCTACGATGCCCAACGGGGCCACCAAACGGAGTCCGGACGGCAGGAGCAGCGAGAACGCGAACGGGAGGAAGCGCGCCGTCGCGAAGGCGAACAACAAGCGGAAGCCCAACGGCGGCGGCGCGAGGAAGAGGAAGCTCGTCGGCATGCGGAGGAGGAAGCCC
>Ga0210051_1002849_pt1 | contig 17357 bp, 15 predicted proteins | sample CryGey092014_all_FD_185464 | JGI IMG/M metagenome (GOLD analysis project Ga0210051, IMG submission 185464) | Groundwater microbial communities from aquifer - Crystal Geyser CG23_combo_of_CG06-09_8/20/14_all (SPAdes) (version 2) | ecosystem: Environmental > Aquatic > Deep subsurface > Groundwater... | reverse complement strand
AATTTCATTTAAAGTAAGCATAATAAAAAAATAAATAACTATTGAATAACAAAAGGAACCAACCCCATAATTCTAGCTTTTTTTATAGCGTTGGAAAGAGAGCGTTGATGTTTGGCACAAGTTCCGTGTTTTTTAGGCGGATAAATTTTCCCTTGCGAGTTCATAAAACGTCTAATAAGGTAGGCATCCTTAAAATCTATCTGGTTCATTTTATTTTGACAAAAATGGCAATTTTTTTTTTCGTTAGAGACATTCATATTTTCAATTTTTAATTTCACCAAAAAACATTTTTTTGATGAAAATAATTTAATTTTAATTATTGATCGTCTATTCTTTAAAAAGGAACATCTTCAATCTTGACCTCATCTTCTTCATCTAAATTAATTGTCGGAATATCTTCCTCAACAATTTCCTTTTTTTCTTTCTTTTCGGCAGGCGCAGAAGTGCTGGAAGTTGGATAATCTTGTCCGCTTTGTCCGCGAGCTTTTTGTCCTAATTGCATATTTTCGGCTACAATCTCTGTCGTTCTTCTTTCAGTCCCGTCTTTAGCGGTATATTTTCTGGTTTGCAAACGTCCTTCTATATAAACTTCTTGACCTTTAATCAGATATTGACCGGCTATTTCCGCTAACCTAGACCATAAAACTATATTGTGAAATTCTGTTTGATCTTGACGTTGACCATTTTTGTCTTTCCAAAAACGATTAGTAGCAATGCTTAGAGAAGCGACAGTTTGTCCCCCGGAAGTGCTTCTCATTTCCGGATCGCGAGTTAATCGTCCAACTAAAAAAACTTTGTTGACATTCATAATGTTTATAACATAAAGCATGAAACAAAAAATATTTGAAATTATTTGTTACAAACTAAATGTTTTTTAGTAAAGTAAATTAGATATTTAATATCTCCTCTAATTTTTCGTCAATATCAACACCGATGGATGGTTTTTTCTCAGACACAATTTCAGATGTAGCCTCAGATTTTTTTTCTTTTGTTTTAACCAAAGAATCTTTTTTCAGCGCATTTTCTCGAGAAGAAATTATCTTTTTTTGTTTTTCCTCTTTTTGAATCGCTTCTTGAATTCTTTCTTCTTTTGATTTAAGCTCGGGGAGATCGGAGGCCTTGCTAATTATAAATCGCAAAACATCGGATTTTAAATTCATCTTTAAATTTATTTTTTCCAATTCTGCCCTTTTTTCCAATTCAAACCGTTGAGCAAAATAAGTTCCGTTGGTCTCATGCTTTATCGCATAAGATAATTTTCTTTTCTCTTTCGTTTCTTTTTTCTCAAAAACCCCTCCGCTGGAAACAATCAAATCTTCCACTTCTTTTTTTATTCTTTCCAAATTTGCTTCTTGTGAAGAACCTACCAGATAAAAAATTTCATAACGCATAACGCTAAAATTAAAACACAAAATATGAAACGAAAAAAACAATAAAATTTAAAGTTTCCTTTGTTTCAGATTATTTGTTTAAATAAAAAATTAAAATCCGCTTCAAGAATGCCCTTATTGACGGATATACGACTTTCCTATCCTAAAAAAATCAGGCGGAAAAGTCTTTGGACTTTCTCAATTTGTTCCAGTGTAAAATAAAATAAATAAAAAGTCAATATTCTTGCATCACAGCATCTAAAATGACACCAAAAGCCTCCTTGATAAATCATCTAAAAAGACACCCAAATCCATGCTAAAATATGCGGTTAATTTTTAACCCGATACCGACTATGAATAAAGAAGCCAAAGAGCAATATATGGAAACATTAAAAGAAAGATATTTCAAAAGAATCAAAAAATCCACTCTGAGTGGATTTTTCGCCTTAAAATTAATATAAAAAGTAAAACTTTATATAAATTACATAAAATTATTAGGCTAAAGACTAATAATATGCTTTATTTTCGCTTTTTTTGCTTCTTCGTCCAACCAAACGGAAATAGCGTCAAAACGAAAATTCAAATTTTCCATTTTTTTTTGTCTAATATAATATTGAGCAATTTTGGATAATTTTCTAATTTTGGAATAAGTTATATTTTCTTCAGGAAGAGTTTCTCCAAATTTTTTCAAGTTTCTGGTTTTTACCTCCACAAAAACCAATTCTTCTTTATCCATATCCATTGCCACAATATCTAACTCTCCCATTCTTGGACCGGAATTATTTTGAAAATTTGTATCCAAAATCTTATAGCCTTTTTTCTCCAAATAATCGGTTGCTATTTTCTCTCCAATATTTCCAATTTTTTTCTTTAAAAATGAAATCATACGGTAATTATAGCAAACATTTCATTTTTTAAGAAAAATTAGTCAATAAAAAAACACCTCGCGGGCGTTAAATCTCAGGTATGGTAACCAGGGCGTTTCATAGCCCAATAATAAAAAAAATTAGCTAGAACGCCCCGGTGTTTGTCGCACTAACATGTAGATCGGCAAACACCTAGCCCGGGTGAGGGCAACGTATCCGCCTGAAAAAATAATCTAAAAAGTTTTATTTTCTCAGGTGGATACGTTTTTTCAATGTTTATTGGATCTCATGTATTTTATGTACGACTATTTAACTCTATTTCTGACTTTTTTTTAGAGTTTTTCTTCTGCCATCCTCCGGCATTTCGCCTTTGGTTTTATTAAAGAACTACTTTTTTTGTTTTTATTTTAAAAAAGTTTTTTGTTTTTGTTTTTATATCCTCTGGTCAGAATACAGAGGCGGTCTTTGCGCGTTGGCAAAGACACTTGGACAGCAGAATAGTTTTCAATCGCAAATAGGGGGAAATTGCGATTGAAAACTATTCTGCCATTCTTATGGTTAATTTTTCAAAGAATGTTTTTATAAAAATAACTCAAATACAATTTAATTATAGCAAAAAGATACTCATCAGTCAATATCTTCATCTCCTTCCCCCCATTTTAAAAGAAAATAAATAATAAATATTTTTTTCTTAATTTTTATTTTTTTCTATTAAAAAAAAGTCGCTTCACTTTTATCAGTTATTCTTATTTTCAACAACTTATCCACAAGATATTCCGTTTTTTTTGCTTTTTTCTATTGTTTTGCTTCATTTTTTGGTTGAAATAAAAAGTCCAAAACAGAATGTGTCACTAAACTGCTACTGCCTAGAACCAAATAATTTTTATAAACAGCGTAATCTAAGGATAATTTTTTGTCAGAATTGGCATTTATATATCTAATACCATATTCGCTGGAACTGGAAGAGCTAAATTCTTTGTTTTCAAAGTTTTTTTCATAATCTAAATAAATAAAATCCATTTCACTCAATAGCCTCTTTTCTACTGATAAAAGCTTGCTTTTTAATTCCGTGTCAGAATTATTTTTAAGCGCGATAACCAAACAAATTTTTATATTTCCTTCTTCATTTTGCATAAAGAGACTAAAATCAGATCCGATATAGTCTCCTGCCTCATCAATCAATAAAGGCGCGCCAATTTTACGAGAAAAAAACTCAAAAGAAATCGGATTATTTTGTTTGTCAGTTAGAACAAATTCTATAGGAGAAGATACTTTTGAACGTAACACGTCCTTTGTTTTTTTTGAAATAACTTCTTTTATTCCATCTTTTTCCAAATTATTGATATCAAAACTCAAATAATTGGCGCTATCCAAAGAAAAATTGGGCAATCTTTCTCCTTCGCGTTTAGGGACAACCGATTCAGCTTTAAAATCTTGCGGGATAAATTTTTCCAAAACACTTTCAATACTGGCTTTGGTAACCCAAAAATATATACTTAAAAAACCAAGGATTGAAAAAATAAAGATAGAAAAAGCGATTTTAAAGCATCTTTTCAAAATATATCCAAAAGAATGAATATTTTCAATCAAAAGCCTGCCGTCTTTTTTGACAGTTGCCTTGTTATCTTCTTTTTTATTTGGAGGAATATTTTCTTGAAGATGTTTATTTTCTTGTTGAGATTGCGGTAAAATTTTTGGAATCCTATATTTTTCCAAAATACTTGGAAATTCTGTTTTTTTCTTAAAATGCGCGGGAACGCTTCTTTGTTTTTCAATTTCAAAAGCAGACCCTTTTATTTTCTCCGTTTCTTCTTTTTCAGTACCAGAAAAATTATTTGATTCCGTTCTATTTATTTTATCCAAAAATGGGCTGGGGGTTGGATTTGAAACAACTGCGCGAGTTTTTTGAGAATAATTTTCAGATAAATTAGGCTTATCAACAATAGGCGCAAACCTTGAAATTTTTTGAGGAGAAGAAGGAGACAATCCTTTTTTTGAGCTTGAAACCTCTTCAAATGTTTCTTTAATAAGTGTTTCTTTTGGCGACATTTCCTTAGAACTGGAAACAGACGTCATTTTTGATAAAGGAATAGTTTTAGGTGGAACAATGGAAGTTTTTGGAGAAATATCGGAAGAACGTAAAAATGTTTGAGAAGGAGAAGCAACAGGAGAAGCAACAGGAGAAGCAACAGGAGAAGCAACAGGAGAAGCAACAGGCTCTTTTGAATAATTTTCACCAGAAAAATTATTCATACTCTCACTAGAAAAACCAAATTTTTCTAAATCCTTTTTCAATGTATGAACAATCGCATTTTTAAGATTTTCTCCTAAATCAGCTGTTAAACTATTATTTTTATTCATAAAAAAGTTTTATTTTTCAACCAAACAAATTCCACAATAAAAAAGTGGAAAAAATTATCATCTTAATTTTACAATATAATTCAAAATATGTATAGCTTACAATCTACAATTTGAAATATACCGAAATATGGCAATCAGACTTGCAAGTTTGAAGAAAAAATATCTGAAAATATAGCAATTTTATATTAAATTATTAGGGATTATTCCTTTTTTATTTATTATATTGCGATGATTTTAAGATACTTGGTTATTTAACGCAAAAAAATTATGCGTTTTTGTCCCAAAAATTTTTCATATCTTGAGGCATTGAACTTTCAAAAACATATTCTTTTCCAAAAAGTTCAAAACAAATTTTCTGAGCGTGCAAAAGATGTCTTTTCACATTTTTATTTTCCAAAAAAAACTTGTTTTTTTTATTTTTGTAAAGTTTATCTCCCACAATCGGACAACCAATTGAAAAAAGATGCGCTCTAATTTGATGAGTTCTTCCGGTTTTCGGGATAACTTCCAAAAGAGAAAATTTTAAAGATTTTTTAATTATTTCATACTCGGTAATTGCCGGATATATTTTAGTTTTGGTTTTGATTCCGGCAATTATTTGTTTCTTATAATCTTTGGAACGAGCTAATGATTTTTCAATCAGACCTTTTTGATTTTCAGGACAACCCCAAACAATCGCCTGATATTTTTTCAAAATTTCTCTGTTTTTGAACTTATGTTTCAATTCTTTAAACGTTTTTTGATTTCTCGCCACCACCATCATTCCGCTAGTGTCTTTGTCTAGTCTATGAACAATCCCCGGACGAATTTCTGGCTCATCTCCAATCCCTTCAATTTCCGGAAATTGAAAAAGCAAACCGGAAACCAAAGTTTTTTTCAAGTTTGTTTCTTGATCGGTTGCTGACGCCGGATGAACTTGCAAACCCGCCGGTTTTTCAATAATAATGATATCCTTATTTTGAAAGATAATCTTAAATTCAATCTTTTTATTCAATTTTATTTTGAAAAAAGGAGTTTTTATTTCTGCGTCAATTACATCATTTTCCTTTAAAATGAAACTTGGTTTTATTTTTTTACTATTAACTAAAATATTGCCTAATTTTATATTGCGAATAATTTTCCCTCGAGTGATTTTTTCTGCGTCAAAAAAAATCTCTTTTTTAAGAAATTTATCCACTCTTTGTCCACTTTTTTTTTGATCAATAATTATTTTTTTCAAAATTAAATTGAAAATTAAACTTTACTTCAATATTTTTCCAAAAAAACGCTTTTTAAAAGACAATTTGCTCAAAGATACTAAATTAGAATATCTTGAAAATAAGAAAACTTTATGTATTTTGAAACCACTAAAGAATGCTATTTTTTCGGTTTATAACTCGTGGTTTGCAAATATACCCAAAACTTTCGCCTCCGATCAACGGCGGATAAGCCAAAGTTTTGGACATTTGCGAACCACTCAAACAGGATAAACCTTGAAAATAACATTCTTCAGTGACTTGATTTTGGCATTATAATTATACAACCAAAAATTTCAACACTTTTCCTGATTAAAAATTTTTCTTTTCTTCTTTTGAAATCGTCAATTCGTTTTTGCCCCGAAAATCCAATACAAACTATTCGTCAAGCGAAGCGGCTTCTCCTGGCTTGCTATTTCCGAAATGGTGCGAATGAGAGGATTTGAACCTCCACCATCTTGCGATGACTAGCCCCTGAAGCTAGCGCGTCTACCAATTCCGCCACATTCGCAATTTATACATAAAACACTATCAATTTATTATAGCAAGCTGAGAGGGATTATTTAAAATGGTTTCCTATCAGTTTGTGTCAATCTATCATTTTTTTCCGAAACAATTTTTGGAGGAAATTTAACGTTCCAGTGTACACGATGTTTTTGCGACCAACGGGAGCAAAAATATGGGAGAGGGGCGAGCCGAGCCCCGAACCGCATATACTGTGTTAGGCGAGCCGAACGGAGCGATAGCGGAGTGAGAGTGCAACGTGCCTTGCGTATTTTTGAAAAATTTATCCATATTATTCCGTTTTTGGTGGGCTTTTTATTATTGTATTTGATTTTTTTGTTTTGAAAAATGGAAGAGGGGCTGGGGGTGAATTCCATTTTTCAAAACTCCTTATTCTTTTCAAATAAAAGGCAAAAAGGAAGGGGTCTAAGGGGAGGGAATTTTTGCCTTTTATTTTTATTGTCAATCAGGTAGTTCATAAGAAATTGATTCAGCATCAAAAAGAAATATCTCTTTAGTTGGGAATATTTTTTTGCCTTATTGTAATTTTTTCTTTTACTACCTTCACGAGTTGAAATATATACAGAACCTATTTTTGAGGTTTCAATTTGTTCAAATATATGAGAATCATTATCATCAAGAGAACTACCAATAATTACTAATGATCCTGAAAGTACTGATAATTTTTGTAGTGCTTTTTTAAGATATTCACTTTTATTAATAGCTTCGATTTTATTTTCTGATTGAAATACGCACATAATTTCTTTTTCATCATCATTTAAAATTTGTTCTAATTTATCATAAAGTGCTTTATCTGTTGTTTGGGTAATCTTTTTTTCTAGCTTTCCGTCTCTATATATCTGATATAAGTTTCGTATTTTTCTTCTTTAAAAGCTTTGCGTTTTTAGAAGAAATAATGCTTTCTCTAGTTTGTTTTTCTATTTCCTGCCTAGCTTTTTTAGCTGCGAAACCGCCTTTTCTGGCTATGCTTTTATTTTCTTCAAGTCCTTTCGGATTTTGTTTTTTAGATATTTCTGTCGTGGAAGCTTCGGCTAACATATTAAGAACTAATTCCAAGTTTGTCATATTGTCCCGTAAATTTTCTTTTTTCAATCCTTTAAACTTTTTATAATCCTTGACGCTTTTTTCCGACCAAGCCTTTGTGATTTCATCGGTCAATATCGCGTATTCCAATCCCTCTTTCATGCCTCTTGTTTGCCATTCGTCAGTAAGCTCTTTTCTAACTTCAATACTTTTTAGACGTTGATTTATCCATTCTTTTGAATAGCCTTTTTGTAAATAAGTTTTCATTGCTCTATCAATAGCAAGTTCAGGATCTTCAGTTTCTTCAATTCTTTCATAGCCCACTTTCGCCAGCCAAATTTTAAAAGGTTCCGCTTTAGGCGAAGGAATGGATTGAATTAATCTTAAAATCGTTTCCGTATCAGTGACATCTGTAAGATATTTTTTGCCGTCAGTAGACTCCAATTTCAGTTGTCCCACTTTTTGGGACAACTCACTTCCTTCCTGTTTTAGCTTTGTTTTTAAGGCATTCCAATATTTTCTTGGCCTTGGACTATCGGTCAATATTTCAACAACATCGATAATTGAAAAATACCAAATTTCATTTTTTTCATCCCAACTTCGGCGAACTTGTTTCTGATTAAATAAAATTATTGATTTTGACTTGTTCATAAGAATATAAAAATTATTAAACTTTTTCAAAGTGTTTGGTTGCAACGGCTGAAACAACACCTGTGCCAGCAAAAATATCCGCAAATGAATTTCTTTTACATTCTTTATTGATTATGGAAAAAATCCACTCATTCAATTTGTGTTTATTCCCGATATATCTGCGATTATGTAATTGGAGATGGTTTTCTTTTACCTGTGGAATATAGAAATAATTTTCTTGGATTTTTTCGGCTGTTATATCATAAGATGGTCGTTCAAGTCATTTTTCCTAGGAACAAAAAAGGCTACCATGCCGAGGCGCTTTGCGCCGAGGCTTCCAACCTTGATTTTTCGAAATGTGATTCTTGGCGGTGTTTTTTGATTGATGTTCGAACATTTTTTGAGCAAAACCCCCAATAAGGAAGCCAGCCCCGCCACTGCTCGGCAAGCTCGCCACCCCGCAAAAAAGTTTTCTTCACATATTTTGATTTGCGCGTGCCGATTTTTTTCTTCTAAAAGGAAAAGAAAACTTTTGTGCGGGGTTCTGCTCTTAACGAGCAGGACGGCGGGGCTGTCCTCAATTTGATTTCGCAAAGGAAAAGCGGAATTACCCCCAAACCCCCCTTCCGCCACGCCCTCGCGGGGACGATTCTTTTTTTCGGCGGAATTTGAGGCTGTGCCAATTTCATTGGCGCGCCACCTTTAAATTTATTTTTCTTCTACACTTTCCGTCTCTGCCGTTTCATCTTTACATTCTACCAATTTTTTATCAAAAAAATCAACAATGACTGGCTTGTCGCAACTTGATCCCTTGCCGACTACAATTGCACGAAAACGAGGCAAAATACTCATACTATCTAAATATTTCTGATTTATATACGCACCCATAAAGTTTTTTGATGTTTCGTCAAATGATTGCAAGGCAATAATTGTATGGCATTGATACAAAATAGTTTTTGTAACTAATGCTGTCCGTTGAGTGATAATTAAGTATCCTATATTGTGTTTTCTGCATTTAAGCACCATTTGAGATATACGGCTTACCTTTGGCTGTCCATAATCCTGTTTGCCAAATGAATTTTCTGGAATAAAATCGTATGCTTCTTCCATTACAATACATATTTTTTGTTCTTCGTTTTTCGTTTGGTATTCAATAACTTTTTCAATAAGCTCGGCAGTCATATCACTTAAGTTGATTGTTCCTCCACCCTTATCTTTGTCTTCAAGTTGCCAATCAACAGAAACAATACTTTTTGTTGCTTTGGAAAGATCAAATTCATTAGATTTTTGCTCCTCAACCAAACTAGAATTAATGTAGCTAGTAAGAGATTGCTTATTTTTTCTATCTACTTCAAATACTATGACTTTGTAGCCAGCAGAGGACATTCTTTCTAAAATTTGTGCAGCCATTCTCGATTTTCCAGTGCCGGTCTTTCCGATAATTGCAATGTGATGACTAACGCACTCTTCAAAATCTACAAAAATTGGATATGGCGAACGGGGGACGATTCCAACTTTATAACACTTTTCATTGGTGACTTTTATTTCTTCTGTCGCTGTTTCTATAAATACAGGAGCGTTTATACTCGGCACCCAGCCAGTATCAACAAATTTCTGTTTGTCATCCTGCCAATAACCGATTTGTTGAGCGGTTATTATTTTCCCGCCCTTTTTGCTTTGGCCGTCAATATTTTCCGTGTCGGTTTCAACATTAATAATTTGATACTTCGTAGATGTCTTATAAAAATTAACAGCAACCAAGTCCCCCTCCTTTAATTTTTTGTCCTCGTCAACTTCTTCAATCATTTTTATTTTTATAACATCAATATCTGAATTGGTATGTATAAATCCGATTACATTATTCCTATTTTTATATGTTTCTAAACTTGTAATTGCTTCAGGGATTTCAAAATCATTTTTATGAACATAGATTTGTTTGTTAATGCCTGTTGCTGTTGAATTTAGGCAGTAAAATTGTAGATATTTTTTATTTTCCGTTTCAAGATCCGAAATATACATTGCATATACCAAGTCTTTTTTAGAATGAGAATTTTTAATATCATCTATAATCACAATATCGCCTGATTTTAGAATTGGCGATCCGGGCAATTGTTCAACATGAATAACATTGGGGTTTAATCTTTTAACAATTTTCCCGACTAATTTCGGCTGACTCTTATTCTTTATTTTTTCAAACAAGGGGGCGATTAATTTTTTATCAATCGGCTCAATGAGAATTAACATGCCCCAAAAGACAATCAAAGATAAAACCGCCACTTGCTCTTTATTTATAAAAAAATTGTTTTCTAAAGATGAAATAAAATAACTAAAAATAGAAAGAATAAAAACTATTGAAAATAGCATTTTCGAACTACCCAAAAAACTCGATATTATATTTGCGGAATGAGCAATTTTTTGTGATAAATAATTTTTATCTTTTTCTTCATTTATCAACACGAATGAGATAAAAGCTATCGCACCCGTAAGTAAAGAATAGATAATAAGTGGCCAATAAAGCAAAAATTGGCCAACATTTTCAAGCATGGATAAGACGACAAAAAGAAGAAGTACATTAACTATTGCATCCAACGGTTTAGTAAAATATTTTTCCGTAACAAAAATACCAAGTACGACCAACAACAAACCGCTTGTAAACCAAATTTCGGCATCTTTACCAACATCGGTAAAGATGTTGTCAATAACAAAAAACTTGAGAGATAACAGCACTCCTGTAAAAACAAATAAGTATATCAAGTTTTTTATTTTATTCATAATTATAAAGTTGCTTCGTTAAGTGTTGCTTTTACCTCAAGACTATTAACAAATTTATCAATATCTGAAATCCTCACTTCCAAACCATCCTTTTTGATAAAATCAAAATAACGTTCAGTATCAATAAAAGATTTTGGCGAGATAAACACGGAATATGATTTTGTGCCTCTTTTCACATATTCTTCCAGATGTCGATGTATAGAAAATGACTCTCTAATATGCTGTTGTGTTCCAGTTAGTAAAGTTACTTCGACCAAAACAGTGTCTTTTTCTTCCAAGCATTCAATATCGGGGCTTCCACCAGACGCAAAACTTGTCGGCAGTCCTTCATCATCGGATATAAAATTAGGTTTTACGATAACACTCGGTAATTTTTTGAGGATTGCTAATGAAGTTAAAAACTCCAATCGCAAGGGCTGTTCAATGACTTTCAAAATATTATCGCTGGAAGATTTTTTTTGTGCCAAATTAAGCAGTTCATTTTTGATTGATTCCCAAGCGTAATGATTAACCCATTTTTCCAATTCTGCTTTTGTAGTTTTTGCTGGAGCTTTAAATACAGTAAGTGTTGCGATTAAATCGTGATCAACTTGCCCTATGTATTCAAAAAATTCTTTTTCCGTTTCAACTTCTTTGTAGGAAATATAATTTTTCAAAATATAATCTACGGCTACTGATTCTTTTGTGTTTATATCTATAAAACGACCACCGCCACGCAGAGAAATTAAGCCAGTTAAACGCATTTTTCGTATAAAATCATCAGGATAATCTCCGAGAATTGAATTATCATCTCTCTTTGTTTCGTTTAGTAATTTATAACAAAGATCCAAAATCACTTCGTTGCTTGGTGTATAACCATGTTTTTTGCGTAATTTTTTAATTTCTCGATATAAACTTTCGGCATTATCATTTTGCCAACACAATAATAATGGTATTTCTGATCTGGATATACCAGCTCCCTTGTATGCTGGGTCATTATTCAAAAGTTTTATGGTTTGTATAAGCAGAATAAGCGGAATATTTTTATTTAAAACACGACGAAACGGGTTTTGGCGTTGATACTTTGCAAAGGCGTTAGCAAAAACCATTAACTCATTTTCTGGCTTTTCTTTGTCTAATAACATCTTCCCGCTTTCGGAAAATTTTATTTCTTCATTTTGCCAATACCAAACAAAGCCAAGCTCTTTGGCAATTTTAAACCAAGTATCAAATCTCGAAGGCCATCCTTTTTCAAACCCTGCTTCTTTGTGGCTTTGCGGGTTGTCAGAAAATACTTTTTCGGTTTCAGTTTCGTTTAATTCAATTTCATTCTTCCATTTATCTTTTACAACCGAAGATACTTTCATGGGCTGGTATAATCCCTTTTGAATTAAGGATTTGGCGACTTTATCAATAATTTCATTTGTTAAAATCTCGCCGTCATATTCCGCAAGTACGGTCAAAAAGTCCTTCAATCGTTCAGGATTCCTCATTGTCGTCGTAAATAGTAGTGGTTTGTATTCAGATTGTCTTTTATTCATATGCTTAATAGTTAGTGATCAAAGCTTCCTTAATTACCTTTTTGCCGTTGTTATGATAATTGATGTAGTTGCTTTCAATTTTGTGTACCTTGTATTTTTTCATCCATTCCAACAATAAGTCATTTTTACTTCCGTTATAGTGAGTAACATTTGATAAGGCAAATTTAACACCCTTTTTGTCTAAAACGTCGATCATTTTCAATAAATCTGCTTCTGATTCTTGGTTCCATAATTTATTATATTCGCTTGCGGATATTAAGTATGGAGGGTCTAAATATACAAAATCATTTTTTGAATATTTTTTGTCAGAAAAAAACTTTTTAAAATCTTTTGAGGTTATAGATATTTTTTTATCATACACAAAGTCAAAGTAACCATTCAAGGCGTTGACTACATTTTTATTAAAATCAACATTGCCAACAGGTAAATTAAATTTGCCTCCGCCATTAAATCTTAACATTCTATTAAATCCGTAAATAAGCAGAATATACAAAATTAGAGGGTCGTTTTTTTGATAATTATTTACGCTCATTCTTAATTTATCGTATCCTTGCTTATTAAATCTTGCATAATAGGTTTTTTTAAACTCCTTTTTTAACGAATCGGGGACAATATCTTTTTTATATGAATGCGAAAGTTTATATTTGTGGATTATTTTTTCGGCATCCTTGAAAAACTTTTCTGAATTTTTTGAGCTGGCGATTAAAAGTTTTTGAATATTTACCAGATGTTTGTCTATATCATTGAGAAAATATTTTTTTGCCTCAATATTCAAAAATACCGTGCCACCACCGACAAAAGGTTCATAAAAATTATTTATTTCTTTGGGAAATAAATTTATGAGTTGTTTCATCAGCTTATATTTATCGCCGACATAAAACAGGGGCGATCTTTTTATTTTATTGCTCATATTTTTGCTTTTGTTACGAACAGGTATTCCTTGTGATTATTGAAATTGGTATTGCCTGCATTAAAATGTCTATAATTTTTTTCAAAAACTTTGGTTGGTCCTTTTTTCTGCAAAATCTGTTCAATCTCTTGGAGCGTGATTTTATTTTTTGAGGAATTACTTTTTGAATCGTAAGTGTTATTGTATGAAACGACCAAATATTTAGCGTCAAGGTCTCTCACGAGTTCCGCAAATTTATCTTTGGCGTTAGCTCGGCAGTAGTCGCTCATATTTTCCGGGTCTGGTTTTAACGCAACCCCATGAAGCTTTGGTTTATCCCACTTAGTTAATGTTTCAAGCACATGGTAAAATCTGCTGTATTGCCTTGAGTTGTAGGGTGGGTCAATGTAAACCACATCAGCATTTATTTTTTTTGCCAGATTGTTTGTATCTTCTTGAAAAATTGTTATTTCTTGTGTATCTATCGGATCAATCGGTTTCATAAAGAAGCTGTCATTTACAAACTCCTTTTTAAAATAAGCATCAAAATGCCCAACAGTGTTGGCGATTTTATCGGCGGTATAAAGCAACGAAGTGATTAATATATAATATTCTCGCTCGGTTAGGTTGTTTTTGTTTTCTTCTATGTTTTCACGAATGAATCCGATAATTTTCGCTGAATTTTTACTAAAAAATTTACCACCAAAATTTTTAGAAAAATAATTTTCTTCCAAATCATCGCCATAAATATTATTATAACTCTTGATAATATTATCTATTTTGGTCTTATCCCAAGCTTCGTTTCCAAAGAATGCCCGATATATAGCGTAATTTGAATGAAGAAAGTCGTTTAATAAAACTTTTTCAAAGTGTTTGGTTGCAACAGCGGATACAACACCAGTTCCCGCAAAAATATCCGCAAATGAATTTCCGCTACATTCTTTGTTAATTATAGAAAAAATCCATTCGATTAGCTTATGTTTGTTGCCGATATATCTGCGATTGTGTAATTGAAGATGGTTTTCTTTTACTTGGGGGATGTAAAAATAATTTTCTTGGATTTTTTCGGCTGTTATATCATAAGATGGTCGTTCAGCTTCAAACATGGCAAAAAGAGTGCCTTGTATTCCGTCTGCAACATAATCAACACTTGCTTTTTGCTTATTTAGCTTTTCATAGAAACTACAATGATTGTTTTGAGAAATGATAATAAAATCAATAACAGGTATTCCCATTATTTCGCCAGCTTGTACTATCTTTTCAATAATTTGATTGTCTTTTTCGCTTAGTGAAGAATCGCCCGAAGGGTGATTGTGAACCAAAATAACACTAGCGGCGTTTAATTCCGTTGCAGGATAAAAAATTTCTCTCGGATGTAATAGCGCCTTATCTAAAAGACCGACACTGACAATTTCTTTTTTTAACAAAACATTTCGTGCGTTTAAATAAAGGCAAACCAAATGTTCTTTTTTCTTATCTCTTAAATCGTAAGTAAGGGATAAAACATCTTGAGAATTTTTTATAACAATTTCGTTAGTTTTGTTTTCATCGTAAAATCTTTTTACTAATGATATTGCGGACGCTATTTGGAGGGCTTTTGCTTGTCCAATCCCTGAAATTTCTAAAAGATCACCAACAGTAATATTCAAAAAGTTTTTACCAAATTTTTTAATTATATGTTCAGAAAGCTGTCTAACATTTTTCCCCTTAATTCCGCTACCCAAAAGAATTGCCAAAAGATCACTTTTTGAAAGTGCATCAGCCCCTTTTTTCAGAAACCTTTCTCTTGGGCGATCTATTTTTGGTATATCCTTAATTTTTGGCATAAATTATTTCCAAGTTAAACAATGTCATTGTATTCGTTTTCCCCTTATAAATAAATCGTTTTCGTAGCGATAGCGGAGAAAACACCCTATACCCCTTTCTAATAAATAAAAAAACAAATTTATTCCTCTTTTTAAAAAGCCTGTCGAAATTCCTTATTAAAAGAAAAATATTTTTTGAATTGCGTATAACTCATTTTAAAAATTTTTATAAATTGTATGCTAAAATTTATTTCAAAATCAGTGCTGGAATGAATTTTTGACTAACTCTTAAGAACATTTTATATAAATTTATATAGAAAATGCAAAAAACGCTAAGCTCAAAATTATGTCATTAAAGTGCCTTGGGAGAGACTCGAACTCTCATGGGACAAGCCCACCAGTTCCTAAGACTGGCGCGTATACCAATTCCGCCACCAAGGCAAAAAATTTAATCTCAAATAAAAATTAATCCTTGCGCTGAAAAATATACTTTTCAAAAAATTATATCATTTCATACAAAACAAGCGATTTCAAGATTATTCCAAAAATTTTTTAATTCTTTCCACTTCTTCCGCCAATATCCCTTCATTTTTATATTCTCCATGATGACGGGTTTCTTTGCTATATGTTTCTTTTTTGACATCCAAATGAATATTTAACACTAATTGAAAATTCTCAATCTTGGCGTATATATGAAATCTCGGAAAACCGGAGGTGGAAAATGGTCGGATAAAGCTCATTTCTTCTCCTTCCTTTCTTTGAAAAATATAACCGGCTCTGCGAAGCAAATTAACCGGATTGTCTTTTATTTTTTCAATTCTTAGATTCATTTTTTTTGTATATTATCTTTAGCGGCTTTTATAGTATTTTTCAAAAGCATTGCAATCGTCATCGGTCCTACACCTCCCGGAACTGGTGTTATCGCAATCGCTTTTCTTTTTACTCTTTCAAAATCCACATCTCCTGTCAATTTCCCATTTTTATTATAATTAATTCCAACATCAATGACAATCGCTCCCAGTTTTACCATATTAGCTTTAATTAAACCAATTTTTCCGGTTGCTGAAACAAGAATATCGGCGCGCAAACATTTTTCTTTTAATTTTTTGGTTTTAGAATGAACCAAAGTTACAGTTGCATTAGCATTTGTCGCCATTATTGATAATGGTTTTCCTACGATATTGCTCCTTCCAACAATAGTCATATCTTTTCCAGCAATTTTTAAATTGCTTTTGGATAAAATTTCCACAATTCCGGAAGGAGTGCAAGGGAAAAATCTGGGAAATCCTAAAAATAATCGTCCGATATTTTCAGGATGGAAACAGTCCACATCCTTTTTGGGATCAATTGCGCTGATTATTTTTTCTGTGTCAAACCCTTTGGGCAAGGGAAGTTGAACTAGAATTCCGTTGATTTTTTTGTCTTTATTAAGACGAAAAATCAAAGATAAAATATCTTTCTGAACAACATTTCTTCCGAAGGTATAAACTTTTGAGATTATTCCCGTTTCTTGACAAGCTTTTTCCTTATTTTTAACATAAATTTTAGAAGATGGATTTTCACCTACTAATATAACCGCCAATCCCGGGATAACTCCTTTTTTTTCCAAGTTTAAAACCTCATTTCTCAATTCCACCTTAATTTCTTTGGCTATTTTTTTCCCGTCAATTATTTTTACTGGCATTTTTTAAAAAAATAATGGTTTATAATAAATTAATCAAAAAAATCACCACTTTTTCCTTAAGAAAATACCTAATCCTCTACTAACTCCTCCCTCTCCTTCTGGTTCTGAAATTTTTGGGAAAGTTGTATCAATATCAAGATGCCAATTTTCTTCTTGTTTTCCAGAGTTTTTAAGTAATGATTTATACATTTCCTTATTTCTATCAAGAACTTCAGCAACAAGATCTTCATCCACTCCATTATCAATTAAAAATTTTTTGATAGATTTAAATGTTTCTTCTGTCATTTCTTCCTCTTTGTTAATTTCTTCTCCTCTATCAAGTTCTCTTACATCAGGTTCGTTAGGAAGATCTTCTTCAAGAGAATATTCAGAATCATTAAGCCTTTTAGCCATCATATCAACATCTCCGCTTTCCATAATCTCTTCAATCGGTGGTTTTAGACTCTCTTCTTCCGCTGCGTAAGCTTCTTTTGCACCTCCCATTTGAATTATCCTCGCTACTATTCCAGAAACCACTGAAAGACTAATGTCTTTCCCAATTTTTCCCACCTCTCCTGCTAATTGTTCCCACAAACCACGCTCTTGCTGTTTTACACCCTCAATTTCTCTTGTCAAATTAATATCCCGACTAATTTCACCCAATTCTTCCGATGAAAGCTGAGAATTATCAGAAATTT
>Ga0210051_1002846_pt1 | contig 17370 bp, 10 predicted proteins | sample CryGey092014_all_FD_185464 | JGI IMG/M metagenome (GOLD analysis project Ga0210051, IMG submission 185464) | Groundwater microbial communities from aquifer - Crystal Geyser CG23_combo_of_CG06-09_8/20/14_all (SPAdes) (version 2) | ecosystem: Environmental > Aquatic > Deep subsurface > Groundwater... | reverse complement strand
AAATTCCGCCTCGACATGCTTTCTGGCATTTGTTGCAACTGCATTCCAAACATCGGGAGATTCTATGTAACTTACTATCTTAGTAAATAACTCATTAACATCACGCTGAGAAACCACAAATCCGGTTTTTCCGTCATAAATAAGTTCAGATCCCGATTCCTCCGTTGCAAAAACACAAGCTCCTATCGCCATTGCCTCGATAACTGTTGTATTAATTCCCCCTTCTTCATCTCCAACAGCTTTTATACTTGGAGAAAGAAAAATATCAGCTTGAGACATTTGGGACATGTACGACCCGTAATCCAAAATGCCTAAAAATTCCGTGGATCTGAAAATCCCAAGCTTTAAAACTATATTAACAAGCTCCTCTTTTAAAGGTCCGTCACCAATTATTTTTAATTTGACATTGGGAAAAACTTTTAACACCTCTGCTACCGCCCTAAGCGCATACTCCGTTCCTTTTTTGGGAACAAATCTATTTGCTATTAAAATTGTTGGGGATTTAGTTAGCTTTCTTTGAGCCATTTTGTATTTCTCCAAATTTATCCCCAAATGAAGTATTTTTATCTTTTCTTCCGGTGCTCCCAGTCTAATTAAATCTTCTTTCATTTTTTGACAAGTTACCGTAAAAATATCCCCATTTTTCCAAAGGGATCTATAAGCATGTATCCAATACAACTGATCCCAAGGCAGAGAGTATTGCCGCATCTTTTGTGCTAAAGAAAGAATTGAGGTATCAAAACCATAAAATGATGTTACAAGAGGTATTCCTAATTTTTTAGCGACAGGAAGCGCGTAAACTCCGTTTGGACCAAAATGAGCGTGGATTAAATGCGTTTTTGAATTTTTAACAACCGTCGTCAACGATTTTTCAATTGCGATATTCCTTGGTAAAAACATTCTGGCGATGAAGCTCACCAGCTTAAAAGGAAATTCTACCTTTGGTAAAATTACAATATTATTTAATGGGAAAATATCCAAATTCTTTGTTTCCTCGCAAATGACTACAGGCTCAAATTCCTGCAAATTTCTTAAATACTCCCACAACCACGCTTCCGTTTTTTCCAAATAAGTTGGTTTTATTTGTACACTAATTTTGTTTTTCATTTTATCTCTCGTATCGGCATGAGACAATAATAATCATAATTGTGAACAGACGGGCAACGACCTTTGTGCCAAAAAACACCGATGGAATTTACTATTACAGAGTATATCATTGCCAAAATAACTAGATAATAGGGCAAAGCTTTAAGCTTTCTAAAAAAACCAAAAGCGAAGAGGCCCAGTATTGGCAGTGACTCGGTAAGCATGCGATAACCAAACCCCGTCCCACCATGCCATGTGTACCATTTACCATTGACCATAAGAAAAGTGAGAAAACTAAAAAAAAGAACGGTGCTGTATACTTTTAATTTTGTAAATGTAAAAACCCCAAAGAAACAGAGCAACAACGGCGGGCTTATAAATAAAAGTGAGCGGGCGGGGCTTTTAAAAAGCAGACCCGGGATGCTTTCTTTTAAATCGCTAGTCCAATGTAAATCTCCTCTAGCTCCGTAGCCTTCCATAAACGGACTGCCATAAAAATACCAGTTATAACACAAAATAAAGACAATAAAGGGAAGAAGATACTTCGTGACAAGCAAAAATGATTTTTTCGATTTTAGGATTATTATTAAATAAAAAAATGGCAAAAAGACAATGTCAACAGTCCTTGTCAGCATAAGAAAACCAAACAATAATCCTAACTTAATATCTTCGTTACGATTGGTTTCTCGATTAGAGATTTTTAAAAGCAAAATAACAATTCCAGTTATTATTAATTGCGCTACAGTGTGTTGCCACAAGGACAAACTGGAAATGCTAAAGGTGGTTGTGCCAAAAGCATAAAAAATAATAAAGGGGATTAGATATTTTTTTTCCTTGCTAAATTTACTAATTAAAAGGTAAAAAAAGGCTATTGAACCCGCCACGAAAAATCCCGACGCTAAACGACCGATAAACAATATCTTTTTCACATCGTCGTGGTCACTTATTCCTCCCCAAGGAAAAAAACCATAGAAACTCAGATAAATCGGAACGCTAGCTACTGCGGTAAAAATCGGATATGCCGAAAAATAACTTCCGCTCTTTTTGTAAAAAAAATACGAGTCCCGGCCCCCCAACTTCCAAAGTTTACCCTCAACGGAGTCAAATTTTATCGTACCCTCCTTTATAACTAGATATGGCAAAAAAGTGTTAGGTAATACATCTGCGCTAGCGTATAAGTATTTTTTATCGCCAAACTTATTTGTTATACCAGTTATGATAGAAAATAATAGAGAAAAACAAATAAAAACATTCATGGGAGAGATTGAATTTTTCTCTGCTATAATATTTTTGTGGGAAGTATTAGAAATCATATATTTTGGCTTCTTATAGCAGTATTTTCGCTTGTTCCAAGATTATACTACCTTGGAAAGGATTTTTATTCTATTGATTCCGACCGCTGGTTTAGAAGGGCGGTAGATTTTCAACATAATTTATTGAATGGTAATTTTGCGGGAACTTATCAAAAGCAACACCCGGGAGTAACAACAATGTGGCTTGGAGGAACAAGCTACAAAATTTTAACGGTTATTTATCCAAAAATAACCGGGCATATTCTTGATGAAAACATCCCTGCCGATTTTATAACTATTAATTTTTCTATTAAGCTGTCCCAAGTTTTAGCAACCCTAGGACTTGCGTTTTTGTCGTACTGGCTGACCCAAAAGATATTTGATCGGACGGTTGCATATATTTACCTTCTTTTAATACTTATTGATCCATTCTTTCTTTTTTACACAAGACAGTTTCATGTGGATGTTTTGATGTCGTCGTTTGGCTTTATCGGGGGGTTGTATTCACTGCTTTATCTGCAACAGACTAGATTAAATCGGGTTCCACCCGATTCGGGTGGAACCCGAATCCATATTGTATTATCAGCATTTTTCTGCGGATTGGCTTTCTTGTCCAAATCCCCTGCGCTAGCAATCGCCGGATCGTGTGGTCTCGCAATTTTGGCTTCCAATATTATCCATAAGGATTACAAAAAAGCCATTATTCACTCTACAATATTTTCCTTGATATTTCTTGCCACATACCTAATTGTTTTTCCCGCCAACTGGGTAAATCCAATTGAGGTGACAAGACAAATAATCCACGACTCGATTGAGAACACGGACAAGATTAGCTCCGTATATATTTTAAATCACGCCGACTCTAATTTTGGGGATAAATTTTATCTTCTGGTATTTCTATTTAGATTTTCTCCGTTTCTTATCGCGGGAATTATTTTTACCATCGTAAAATCTCTCTCAAAACTGGTTACTAATACAATGCAAAAAGGGAGGGTCCCTCATTTCAAGGGATCCTCCCTAATTAATCTCCTTCCATTTCTGGGTTATCTGATTCTTCTGGCTTTACTTATCGAAGACCGGAAGCTTTACGAACGGTATCTTTTGCCTTTTGTTCCTGTATTAACTTTATTTGTTTCCGTTAACCTTGCGCCCCTTATCAAATCCAAACTCACCAAACCTATCATCTTAATCCCGCTTATACTTTTTGCGGCCTACGAGATATTTGTTATTTCTCCAAATTTTATCGTCTACCCCACTCTGTTCGCCACCCGTGATACGCAAATGAAACTCTTTACTGAACTAGGAGGTTGTGAGTCAATGCTGTACGATGTGGCTACAGATATAAATAATTTAGAAGGAGAAGATGACGATACATATTCAATAGGCATCGGTGGAACCTACAAGGGTTGCTTAAAGCCGTACACAGTAGGAGTTGTTGACGATATGACGGAATATATCAGGAGAAAATCTCCTTTAAGAGACTACCCAAAATACCTTGTCTTATTTAAAACGGACGACCGTTGGCTAAAAAATCTTTATATTATGAATGTGTATACACCTGTAAAGACTTATTACATTTCCAATACCCCCGTCTATTATCTTTTTAAGAAAAATATTTAGCGCGTATCTAGAACTTAAAAAGAAGTACACCTTCGAAGTCTTTTTCTAATGTTAAATTATTTCCAAAGAACTTTTCAGAATTGGCGCTTTTTTGATGATCGGAAAATCCCATCCGGTCAAAAACAATGTAGCTGACATTGTACTTTTTGGCTTTTAAGAGCCCTTCTATGGTAGATAGATCCTTAGTAAACTCCTTGCTATTAAACTGAAATTTTATGTTTACATAATCACGCGGATTGATTAGCCCTTTCTTATGTCTGGAAACCCAAAAAATATCCTCGGGACTCTGGTTGGGGTAAGTGGCAATAATGACTGCCGGGTCATCAATTTTAGATAAATATTCATATACAGGAGGAACATTTTTTATATTCATAATTCTAATCGGCACAAAAAACTCAACTAGTGAAAAACCCGCGTATCCAAATATTAACAATAAAACTAAAATGTTTTTGTACTTAAGTTCGGAACTCTTAACTAAATTCTTAACTATTAATTCTAAACTCTGAACTTTCTTTAATACTTCACTAATGAATATACCGTTCAAAACCAACACACACATCAAAATAACCACCCCTAACCTCTGTGTTACCCTAAACATCGGAAACAATTTGTATAAGATAAATCCCGGCGTATAAACTTTTACTCCCGCAAAATCAAAAAAAGGAGGAAGAGTGAATAAAAATAACAAAAACCCCGTCATCACGAATATTAAAATTGTTTTTGTTTCGTCATTTGCTCCATTTGACATTAATTTGACATTTGTCATTTGAAATTTGAACTTTTTAAAAGCCCGTCCAACGGCAATTGAGAAAACAACCAAATTTGATATCCCGAGGAACATCTCCGGGCTCTCACTATTAAAATAATCGTCCGCCAAATAATATCCCCAGCCATTCTTCATCCACTCTAAAACTGATTTTGTGATAGTTCCAAAAACAGGATTTTGAATTGGCGGCAGAAATAGATACCACGGCCTTCCGGAAAAGTTCTGAAAATCTTCCAAGCTCCGGCTTACCCCAATGCTACCCACACTTGGGCCCCCATAAGACGATTTAAAATATGGAAGTAACGCAGGAATACTAATCAAAAGACAAGTTCCAAAAATAACGGCGTATCTCATCACGGTTGACTTTAACCAACCCCAACTAAATTCCTTAAACACCAACTTAACAACAATATTGGCGACGGCAAAAACACCTGATAACAGCATCAAAAAATACCCCAAATAATTACTTGTGAGTACAACGAGTGAGAGAAAAGCTCCTGTCAATATCATCCTTCTGATAATTTTAAACTTTGAACTAAACTCTAAACTTTTAACTCTAAACTCTAAACCGTGGCATGTATCAACAAGCAAAAGCACAAAAGCCGGTACCATCCAAGCCTGCATCAGTGCCGGATGAACCCCCAAATGCAAATAAGTGTAAGGTGAAAATGTTAGAATTAGTGACAGAACAATTCCTACAAAATTATTGATTTTAAGAAGCCGAAACAGCAAAAAGCTAAAAACAAAAAGCAATAGAACACTCACTAGGGAAAAAAGATTGGAAAACAGTACCGGATCTACTATTTGTGAACCTCTGTTATAGATAAATGAAAATATTGGTTGATTCCCTTCCCAAAGAGCTTGGGAGCCGTTGTTAAATGGCGCGCCAACTAACTTCTGATTGGACAGCCGGATAAACCCCCCCACCTGATCCCCTATTCCACCAATAATATTATCTTTTAGATAGTTTATGATCATTAATGATGCTTTTAACGACAGAGTACGGCCTGTTTTTTACCTCCTCAAAAATTCTTTGCAGATACTCGCATATAATACTTATTGAAATAAGCTGAATACTACCAACAAAAATTACCAGAACTGCAGTAAGTGAAACCTCATTAATCAAAGACGGGAAAAAGGTTTTAGAAATGATATAAAAAAGAAGAAATATGATAGACACAAATACACCGGCGATCGCGGCATAAAAAACCCAATCCAAAGGCGCGTATGAAAAATTAAAGATGGCTTTGCGGACCCAATAAAGCCGTCTTGTGATACTGCTTGTTGCCACCCCCGCTCCCCAAAATCTTTCAGGCCTGATATATGAAACCCCTGTTTGTTTAAAACCCGTCCACGCCCTCATTCCTCTTATGAACCTATCTTTTTCCGGCAACGCGTTTATTATATCAACAATCTTTCTATCCATTAAAGAAAATTCTCCAACATCAACGAGAGGCTTAACATAGCTGATACTATTTAGAAATTCGTAAAATTTATGCATAGCAAACTCCCAAAATCTTCCCATGCCCTTTTCCCGTTTTGACCGATGTCCATACACCACATCGTACCCCTCTTGCCATTTTTTAATAAATTCTGGAATAAGTTCCGGGGGATCTTGCAGGTCACCATCCATAATTACAACCGCATCACCTAAAGATTGAATCATTCCTGTAGTAAAAGCGCTTTGCACTCCAAAATTCCGAGAGTGCGTCATAACCGTTAATTTTTTGTCTTTGGAAGCTAGTTTTTCTAAAATTTCCTGAGATTTATCGGGACTTGCATCGTTTATATAAATAATTTCGTAATTTGAGGCGACTTCCTGCATCACCTTAGTCACTCTTTTATAAAGTTCTTCAATATTCCCCTCGTCTTTATACGCAACTGGAATTATAGATATTTTCTTTTTGGTAAGCATATTTAGTAAAAATCAACGCTTGTGTAATCTTAACACCAATCGTACGATTAAATAAAATAACGAAATAAAAAAAGTTACTAGGCATCCAATAACTAGAAAATCTATCAATTTTTGTGGGGTATATTCTATAATTACAGAGTAGCTTGATAAACCACTCGCATCTTGGGTATTTATTTTCCATAAATTAGCGTATCCATTTTCTACAGTGTGCTGTTCATTAGGAATTTTATTGCCCCCTACAATCCGCGCTTCCCAATTTTTGTCATAGGTTTCGTTAAAAAATAGATTGTAATCGGAAGACGCGTCTTTTACAGTAACTATATATTTTGTCGGATTTATTTTTGAATAGGATATTTTTACTTTACTATCGCTTTCAACAAAAATTCTACTTGTATTTATCTTGTCACTAATTTCATACAACTCCAAAGCTGGTCTATCTAGAAGCTCTTTATACAAAACATCCCTTATTTTAGGATCGGGATCTTCGTTAGGAATAGTTTTTAAATAATCTGGAGTAAATTTTCCAAATTCCGCGACTTTTTTGGCATTAAGTTTATTTATCCACCCATCAAGTTCATTAGGAGATAAGGTCAGTTCCCCGGAAAATCTCCAGTCGTAATCGTTTTCCCGCAGTAAGTATTTAATTCCAAGAGATAAAAAATAATCCGAAGTTACATTTTTGTCTGTATATATACTATCAACAATCTTCCCGGAAATCGAACCTGTGTTTATAGGCCTTCCTAAAATTGTATTGCCGTTATCAACAAAATAAATTGCGATATCATCAGCGCTACTAAAGCCCTTGGGCCAATTCCAAGCTCCTCCATAATATATCTTTGGAACAGTTAGTATCCTTTCGTTTGACAAGTTACTCCTCTGATACTTATAAAAATCATTCCAATATTGCGGTATCCCGACTCTAAAAGTTCTCATACTTCCATTCCATTTATTCCAAACATGTTCTCCAAAAATTGCGGGCTTTCCAAAAATGATAACGAGAAATAAAAAGCAGATAAAAATATTTGGGAGAAAATACGGCTTAGACCAATCCTTAATTCCTACAAGCAATCGGTAAAAAAGAAGCGAGAAAGACAAAACATAAAGTTCTCCAAATTTTGTAAACGGCTCCCTAAATACTTTAAAAAACGGGATGTGTGTATATAAATATCCGTATAAAAACCCAAACGGGGGCCTAGAGCCACCGATTAAGATTAAACTTACAATTACAAAAGAAAGGACAAACAATACTTTGATGTCTTTTTTAATAGCAAGCCTAATTCCATATCCCAATGTAAGCGCAACAACGAGATAGTTTGCTATAACAACAACGGGCGAATCGTAGTAAGAGTTAAACGGGTAGTATGGATAAAGATAGCTTCCTTTATACCACCCCCATTGCCCTATAAAGCGGAGGTTTTGGAGTAAACTTCCTTGATTAGTGTAATCCCACCAATTTCCGCTAAATACAGATACTGCACTTGAAGAAAAGTACAATATTTGCGCGACAATCCACCAGATGTTTGTTAATACTAAAACAGTAAAATATAATAATAAATTGATAATGCGAATTCTACTCAATGACCTAAATTTAAATATTAGATAGATAATATGGGGAATAAAAATAGTAATGGATAGTGCAGGATTAGAATTTATAGAGGAAAAGATAACACTTACAACTGCAACCATTGCAAGAGTTAAAAAATCTAACTTTTGACGATCCAGAAGATGGATAAAGAGATATAAAGAAAGTGGGATGTATGCATTATACAAAAGGTAAAGATAAGGAAACGGATTTAAGGTTTCAAAAGGATTAAAAATATATAATAACAAAGCAGGCAACAAAGCGAAAAATGATAACTTATTAAAAATTTTCCTTGAGAGTAGAAAAAAACCAAGATACTTTAAAAAGTAGAGGGTAAAAATTAACAACCGCTCTGCATTACCTTGCGACAAAAAGCACGCTAGTTTTGAAAACGCCGAAACGCCAAACAGATTTGCAACATCGTAACTTCGTCCCCCAAAAGGAAGAGACTCTTCCCACGAATAGGAATTTGTCGTATTTCTGCAAAGTTGCAGGTACGAAGAATTATCGCCTCCGGCAAGTAAATTTCCATTATAAAATAACAAATTAATATGGACGATTTCTATAATCGCGACCAAAAAAAACACGAGGGCTACCGAGGTTTTTATTAACCTAACAAGCAGTGATTTTATGTTCACTTTTTTTTAGTTTCTTAATGAATGTAATCACTAGATAAAAATAAGCCCAAATCGAAATTTTTTCGGCGGCGGTCTCAAGACCAAGAAGCTTAACCGGCACTACCAAAAATAGCAATATCGTTGAGAGCGTAAGGTACCAATCGTATTTTCGCACATACACCAATTCACACAGTAACCACACAACCGCTAAGAAAATAAATACGTATGAATTAACAGATTCCAACAATACCGCATCCGCCGAAACACCAAAAACAAATAAAAAAACCATCACAACTTTATTTTTAACTAGTAATTTCTTAAATAATTCTAACAACTCAACTATCTTTGATTTTGGAATAGGGGGTAATCTCATAGCCGTGAATTAATTTTAACTGCGGTAAACAAGCTTATTGTATGTGCAACTATACAATACATTATCGCCATCAGAAACACGCTCAAACTTAAGATAATACAAATCGCATAGATTCTTTGCGGATAGAATTCGACGATCATTGTGTAAGACTCTTTGTTACCGGTATCTTCCGGCTTTATATGCCATAGATTTGCGTATCCGTTAACTACGGAGTGACTTGAATTAGGAATAAGTTTCGTACCCTCCAAATATAATCTCCAACCCCTATCGTAGCTTTCACTAAAAATTAGATCGTAAGGGACATTCCCTTTTGAAACATCGACCTTATATTTGGTTGGGTTTATTTCGGAAAATTCTATATTGGGTAAAGTCAAAGAAGCATTCATCAACTTATTCCCATCCTTTTTTACCATAAGAAGGGGCTCCAATACTTCCTCTATTGAAATATTTCTGACTTTTACATTAGATACCTCTCTAACATTTGGATAGGCGTAGATATAAAGAAGAGCTGATTTAGCATTGTTGCTAGACCTAAAAACATTTTTGTAGGCGCGCCAACAATCGGAATCTCCGAATTTGTCGGAACAACTTTGCCCAAATTCAGCTTTGACCAAAACTTTAGTCGATAACAATTGGCTATCAGAAATTGGATTTTGAATTGGAGAATTTGATTCCACGATAACCACACCCATTCCACCAGAATCGGCCAAATACTCAAAAGATACTCTGTATTCCTTACTCGCCTCAAAGTCTTTTAACGGCCTGTAGTGTATAGTGTCATTCCACATAACCAAACTGGATTGTGCTTCTTCAAGGAGAGATATATTATCTGAGCCTAGCACATAATAACCCGGAATGATGTTCTGCATAACAAAATCCGCGTTAGAGCCACCTAAAGTAGCAGAATTTGGAATCAACCATTCACCAGAATCAATCAGATTTCTTGCCTTTGGGGGGGTTAAGTTAACAGCGTAATTTGTTCCTTTTTTAAATGTAATATCACCGTCATAATGCCAACCCGCCATCTCATTCTTTTGGTTTCCGGTCTCCGTATATTCCAAATTAGCCAATTTAGCACCTATTGGAATTTGTTTTGATAGAGCATCATCACCAATATAAACACTATATTTACCATCTTCGGGAACTTTAAAAATATAACAATATTCTCCACAGACAGAAGAAGCAACTTCGTAAACCCAAACAAGAAAATCTTTATACAAAACTCTTGGATCCGAATTGGAATCAAAAGAATATCCGGAAAGGGAAAGGGTCGAATTGGATCTCTCTACATACTTTAACACCTTACCTACCATCCCCCAGTAATCCCTCTCGCTATCGTCGTCAATCCATTTATTCTCCGGAACATTCTTTAAAACTTCAATTGATTGGCTAATTAAATTTGTATAATCTTTAACAAGTTGGTCTTCTAACTTCGGAGGTATCGTATACTTAGTTATTTCAGCAACTCTTTTTGCGGCAAGCCAAAGTAACAGATCTGCTTTATCAAGAGGGCTTCTTGGAAGAATTTTGTCGATATTTTCTTTTACCCGAACAAATTTGTACAAAGAACTTGTTGGATCTGTGTTAACCACAACAGGCCACGACCAACCATCTTTCCATTTTAAATCCTGCAAAGAAAATCGCGAAAATTTTCTGGTGCCGAAAATTATTCGGTCGGCCGAATCCTCCAAAGGTAATTTATCAACCACATTTTTATCTTTTATAAAAACCCCGACTTCCTTTGCATAATTTGACGCTTGCAAAACATAGGGTAGCTCTCTAATAGTTGACCAAGAGTAAACAAGGTTTTTAGGAATATAAAACCTTGGCAATTTATCATTTTCTGGTACTTCATACAAAATCAAGGCCGATCTTCCTGCAAGCTCGGTGTTTAACTCCTGCCTTAATGATGTATTCGTTTCACCATTAGGTATTTTTGACAGATACTTTGTAGTAAATTCACCGAATTCCTTGATTTTTTCAACACCCAATCTATTGATTGCTAAATCATTTCTACTAGGCGGTAAAGCTAGCTCTCCCGAATACCTCCAATCCAAATCATTCTCCTGAAGTATATAATCAACAGATAACAAAGCTAGGTAATTTTTGGGCAAGTCAGCAACCCGAAATACATTGTCTATTACTTCCCCCGCGTAAGATCCACTGGAAATAGGGTTTCTTAAAATACTGCTTCCGTTATCCACAAAATTTACCGCTACATCATCCGCCGATGTAAACCCATAAATCCAATTCCACGCCCCGCCATAATAGAATTTCGGAGTAGCCAGTATTCGAGCATCTTTAAAATTGTTATTAGTATATTTTTCAAAATCTTTCCAGTACGTCGGTATATTTACTCTTGAGGTTCTAACACTACCATTCCATTTTGACCACACGTGCTCCCCTAACAAAACAGGTTTCGCATTAATGAGAACGGCGAAAAGAACCAAAATAAATGTTATGGATTTCCACTTCCCGCGAATTTTTTCCCTTATATTTACCAAAGATATATAAAATAAAATCGAGAAAGATAGTACATATAACTCACCAAATTTTGTAAAAGGTTCTCTAAAAATTTTAAATCCGGGGAGATGGTCAAATAACAGGCTGTAAACATATCCAAAGGGGGGACGGGATCCTCCCGCCAAGAATAGGGAGACTAGAAATAAGGCAATAAAAAAAGTTTGGGGTTTTCTGAAGCTCGCCTTTTTTCTAAAAGAAAAAGCTATTGTAATAATAACCAGTACATAACCAATAACGAAAACTACAGGCGCATCGTACCAATTATGAAACGGATAATAATCATATAAAAAATGTTTGCCATACCACCCCCACTGTCCAATGAATCTAAAATTTTGATATAAACTCCCGACGGACAAAGCGGTAAACCACCCACTATTAAAAACCCTGCTCGCATTTTCCACATAATAATAAAGCATGGGCATTAGCCACCATAAATTGATTAAGGTAAAAATTGTGTAGTAAGCTAGAATATTTAGAATTATTGCCTTATTCATTTTTTTTATTGATAAAACCAAATACAAGGCTTGGGGAACAAATATAGTTATTGAAAGGGCCGGATTTGAATTAATAGAAGTAAAAATTACGGCCATCGCCAATAGTTTTAATATGCATGAAAAATTAAAACTATTACTTCTTGACAACTTTATAAAGTAATACAAGGAAAATGGAAGGTACGCCTGATACATCATGGGGAAAAAAGAAAATGGGTTTAGAGATCCAAAGGCGTTAAATAAAAAAAGTACCGTGGAAGGAAGAAGAGCAAACATATAAAACCCCCGCGAAAACAACCTTGTTAATTTATAAAAACCAACTAACCCGATAAAGTACAGGCAGAAAAAGAGCGTCCTTTGAAGAACCGCCGTCGGTAAAAAATTAAATAATGTCGAATAGAGAGAAAATCCTAACAAGTTAGGGGCAGAGCTGGTTATACCTCCCAATGGAATAGAGATATCCCATATATATAGGTTAAATATTTTCTTTCCCAGCTGTAAATATGTGTAATTATCTCCACTAGCTAGTAATTCAGCATCGCCAAATAAAATATATATGTATACAGCAATAGATATTGCGGCGCCAAGAAAAAACAGAACTTCCGGTTTAAGAATGATTTGCTTAATTTTAAAAGGAAGTACCAAATGCATTGCTTAATCTTGGAAATGCCCGCATTTAAAAGATGAGTATAAATTCTTCAGCCCAGCACAGATATCATAATTTCACACGCTAAGACAGTTAATTAGTGTAAAAAACCCGAAATTGTAGGCCGGGGATATTCTCCTCTTTTGTAGCAACACCAAAATCTCCCGGTATCATGGTGCTTTCAGCTTTTATTGTGGCTGTTTTGGTATTCGGGTCCCATGAGAGTGTACTGATGTTTGAAAAGACTTTCTGGATGTTATCTTCGTTTTCCGGCAACCCCTCTACCCTAATTCTATAAGTACCCTTAAAAAATATTCGAAACCTAGTACTGTGACAATATAAACCTGCTGTTCTAGCTCCAATACCTATGTCGATGGGAGGCTCCACTCTCTTGCCATCGGATAAATACTTTGTATCGGGATAAGAATAGCATGGGGGAAACATATAACCATCTTTAAGAGTGGCCATGTTAAAAGTCAAAGATTTTGGGAAAAAATAATGAGACATGTCATTAAATCCCACACTATAGTTTAGACTAATATCGGATACTCGATCCTTAAGCTTAATAACAGCATACTGGGTCTCTAACAAAGAGTCTAATTCCGGATTCCAAGTAATTCCAAGCACCCTCCAAGCAAAATACTTCGTTATATGCATATAAAACGCGCTAAAAGTTGGAAACCTGTAGAAGATTTCCTCCGCATACTTATCTATAAACGCTCGCTGATTGTGAGTTCCTAGATCAACATTTTTCTTCGTATAAACTAAACCTATATTCCAATAAGGCCAAAGGACATAACGCACATCCTTGTTCTTTTCGTCAGTTATTTTTTCCAAAGACTCCGTCCCTATGTTTGGTGTGTAACCAGTAAACCACATCATTCTTTGAATCATTTCCTTTTTCGGAATTCCCAAATCTAAAGCCAGCTTTTCTGTATCAATAAAAGTTAATGGGAAATTACCTTTTTCGGGAAAATCCGTTCTTATCATGTCAACAGTAATTAGTATTCTTAGTGAAACAGCAATCATAAAAAACCCAAGGAAGCCGAGAAAAATCTTTTTAATTGACCATCTTTTAAGAGGATCTAAAAGTAGAACTGCTTTTTCTAATACTGCAGATATCAGCATTATTCCCAAAAATCCTATCGGGACTCCCCATCTGGACCAGTGGACAACTCGCAGGGAAACCCCCAAATAGTAAAAAATCAGTGATAATGTAAGGATTAATCCGGTGTACGGATACAAATCCCCGTCAAAAACACCTTTTACTTTTACTACGCTAACTCCTTGTAAAATCTTGTTAAAAAGCATCCTCAAATCGTTTTTCTTAACAATGATAAAAATTATTATAATTAGCATCACAGCCATAAGAGCTGTCAATCCTAAATATTCAGCAAAAAAATCATATATATAAACTTTCCAACTTCCAAAAGATTGACTCGGGTAATCAAAATCAAATTGTGTGCTATGAACGGTCGCTTTCTTTACCCCATACCAAAATCTTATGTAATCAAAAGGCTTGGGCATAAAGGTAACCCATAAAAGAACTCCCCCAAAGAAAATACCGGAAGTATAGAGGATAAATTTATATAAATAGTTAAGACTTAAAACGGTATGTTTCTGCCGCGACCATAAAAAAGAATTGATCGTAGTTATGGAAAAAATCGGAAAGAACAAGAACAAAGATTTTAAATTTGTGAAGGACCCCAAAAACAAAAATACGAGATTAATAATAAAAGTTTTTCCAACAGAAGGCTTGTTTTTTTGTATCCAAAAAGAAACAATTAAGTAGTTTAAGAAAACTACCATCATCATTGAGTCGGAATTTATTCTAAGGAATCTTTCCAACATTCCCGGGGATGCAAAATACAAAATACTAAAAAAAACTAAGCGTAATTTAATCTTGGTTTCGTTTTTTTGCAAGACAATAAGTCCCAAAACATAGGCCAAGATATAGAGGATAAACCCAAACCAGTGACCCCAAAAATATGAGGCTAACGAGGGATCTCCTTGGGGAAAATTTACCCCAGAACTAGTAAACAGATTTATAAAAGAGAAGAATCCTGCAAGCAAATATTCCGTTAAAGCGACATGAATATAATTGTGAAGTTCCTTCCCCGCCATTATAGTAAAGGCGTTGAGATAAAACTGATATTCGTCGGCGTGAGCCATGGTTCTAGACACTATAGGAATAGTAATAATAAGACCAAAAACAAAAATCACTGAAATAAGAACCTTTATAAGTTTTTCTTCATTCATTTTCCTAATCAGATGGGTCTTCAAAAACCCCCCCACTTCATTCATAACCGTACTAAAAATTATTTGTGATTTCATAAAATTATTTTGTAACTTTGGGAATCCCTAATTCTAAAAAAGCCAGAACCTTGTGCGGAAAAAAATACATACTTCTCATAACCTCCCAATCGCTAGCTGTGCGGATCCTCTGAATTTCTTTCCTTTTCTTAATTGTATCTTTTATATTTCTAATATTCCAGATGTAAGCTTTAAAGTAGGAGTTAAAGGCCGACAATGCCTGCCCAGTTAAAACCAAAGCCGCAATCTCCACTAGATTAATTGATAAGTAATACAACAAAACCCACCAAACATTTAAAATAGAATAATTTTTTAATATGTTCCGGATAATGTTGCGCTCGGCCAAAAATCTTCTCCTGCAATTTGTTACATATTTTTCCTTAGAGCCCGGATATCCTCCAATACCAATAGCACCTCCGCTAAAGTGATAAACGATAGATTCGGGAACGGGAATTACGGACATTCCAAGCATACGAGCTTTCCAAGAAAGATCCACATCCTCCGCAAACAAAAAGGTCGCTTCATCCATCATTCCAACTTTAAGATAGTTTTCCCGCTTCATAAAAACACTAGATCCATCGGCATAAAATATCTTTTTTAACTGCTTTTTTCCATCCCTGCTATAAGTTCTAGCAGGATACCCAAAAAGATCGGCGGAAATTCCACAACTTATAAATTCCTTTCCATCGTAAGTCATCTGTTTTGAAGTATATATTTGGTTGTCGTCTTTTTCCGCCTCGGCAACAAGTTTCCCTACGCACTCTTTGTCAACCCATGTGTCGGGACCCAAAAGAAAAATGTACTTTCCGGTGGCGTTTAAGACACCTAAATTATTCCCGTCGGCACAACCAGAATTTGTCGGCGATTCGACTACCTTTCCTTTTTTTATTCTTTCTTTGGCGTCCAAGGCAGTATTATCTGGAGATAAATTGTCTACAAAAATTACTTCTATGTTTGGATAGGATTGCTTATTAACCGTATTAAAATACCGTTCGTTAAACTTTTCGTTTTTGTAGGCAGTGGTAACTATGGAAACTAACGGAGTGGTGTTATTTTGCATTTCTACGCTTTAATATTTCGCTTAAATAAGATTTTAACGCGTCTTCCCAATTTCTCATTACCTTAATACCCATATTATGAATTTTTTCATTGACAATTACCTCAAACGGTGGACGCGGGGCGTAGTAATCTTTTTCAAAAAAATCTCCTGTAACTTTTGTAAGCGTGACTTTATCAAAATCAAAAAAATCAATTATTTTTTTTGCCACATCAAACCTAGAACAATTTCCTTCGCTAACCATATGATAAAGCCCCGGTTTTGCTACCTCTAACATTTTTACTATGCCTTGGGAAAAATCCTTTGTATATGTGGGACACCCAAACATATCGGTAAGTCCGTATAAGTTGGTCTTTCCTTGGTCTATTTGCTCAAGAATTTTTTTAACAAACTTTTTATCACGGTCAAAACCACCCATCATCCACCCCGCTCTAAAAATATGGAAGTTGTCCTTTAAAAGCCTTTGCACCGCAATATCGCCTTGATTTTTTGCCTTTCCGTAAATGTTAACGGGATTTGGCAGATCTTGCTCCATATAAGGAGTATTCTTTTTTCCATCAAAAACTCCGGCGGTGCTTATATGAACCATAGGAATGTCATACTCTTTACATACTTCGGCGACATTTTTAGCACCCTGCGCATTAGTGTCGTAGGCTTCATCAGGATGAGTTTCACAGTATTCAACATCCGTTAGCGCCGCAAAATTTAGAATGCGGTCTGGTCTTATCTTATCTACTAACGAAGAGAGCGATTTTTTGTCCCTAACATCCAACTTTTGCGTCCAAGGATCTAGAGGCGCTATATCAGTGGATACGATATCGAATAACTCTTTATAAATTTCATAAAATGTTGTTCCCAACATCCCCGAGGCCCCTGTTATTAAAATGCGTTTTTTTAATTTCCCTTTCTTTGACATATGCGCGTTAGTCTAACATAACATTGCGAAGCAGAAAATCCCCTACCGGAATCGGACCGTAACCTTTATCAGTAAAATTCCTAAAGTACACGAGCTGAAAATTAAACTCCTCACTATATAGCATAGAATTAATTTCACTAAAAGTGTAATTTTCGTCTTCTAAACTTATTTCC